>ERZ838839.125-NODE-125-length-101874-cov-4.574618_pt1 | contig 101874 bp, 85 predicted proteins | sample MGYA00519909_ERZ838839 | MGnify/ENA primary metagenome ERZ838839 (study PRJEB31850, sample SAMEA3708843) | human gut metagenome | biome: human gut; feature: human-associated habitat; material: faeces | place: China | collected 2014 ...
GTCGAGGAAGTATTTGAAGTTGTCCCACATCTCCTCCTTCGTGTAGAGTCTTCCATGTGTGTACGGCAGTTGTGCAAGCTGATCGGTGTCGACGATTCTTGCGACGGCTCCTCTCGTCTTCTCACCAACTGCCCACTTTGAGGTCAATACCTTGTTCGGCTCCCAGGTCATGTATCCGATGTGGATGCCTGCCTTTGCCAGAATAATGTTGAACTGGTTGAATTTCTCGATCGCCTCATCCCTTCCCGGAAGTCCGAGATGAATCTTTGCGTTCTTGTAAATTCCCACATTTCCCGCATCGGTACAGGTCAGACCAAACTTGTCCAGTCTGTTCATGAAGCGCATCACGCTGTCATAGTTGCTGTCCTCATCGGAAAAGATTACATATACATACTTGATTCCCATCTGCTTGATTAAAAGCAGTTGCTCGTCGGTGTAGTCGGAATTGACTCTCGACTGGATCTTGATCTTCTCTCCTAACATAGTCCTACCCGCCTTTTTCTAATTTCTCCCCGTCTTTTTTGTCGTCCGGCGTTACTGTTCACGCATTGCGCAAGCAGTAACCGTCCGTTCTCTCTTGCTGTCTCTGTCTCTAGTCTATCTCTTTGGTCGTTTTCTTCGACCTTTTTATTCGGTCCAGTGTACTGCTTCCGGAGTCCACTGCTCAAGGCTTACATCGTAAATTCCAGTATCTGCAAGTGCCGGATCTGCAAAGGACTGATAGTAAATGATAGCAAGAGGAGTGATCATCACATAGTCATGTGCGAGTGCAACAGCTGCTTCCTGAAGTTTTTCTTTCTTCTCATCCTGAGTCTTTGCGGCTCTTGCTGCAAACAGCGGGTCCTCAAATTCCGGCGGATCAAGCATGATGCCATGGTTCTTGATACCCTCGGTGGAGTACAGGCGGATATAGTTTGCGGTGAAGTCCATCTTACTTGCGCCACGGTTTGCAATGAATCCATCAATATCATCATCCTTCTGCATTTCAGCCAGAGCAGATGCGTCCATCGTTACAACCTCTGCATTGACATTGACGGAAGACAGGATTGCCTGGAATGCGGTAGCCGTATCGTTATCCTGAGACTTGCAGTAAATCTTAGTGTCAAATCCATCCGGATATCCTGCCTCTGCAAGCATCGATTTTGCGAGATCTATGTTGTACTCATAGAACTCGGTTCCCTCTTTGTATGCCCAGGAGTCCGGTGCTGCGAACAGCGGGGTTGCCTCACCGATACCACCGGAAAGTGCACCTGCTACATCGTCCCACGGAATTGCATGCATGATTGCCTGACGAACCTTCAGATCTCCCATCGGGTGCTTGTCGGACTTACTGTTCCAGATGATGTGCTTGATATCTGCAACGTTTGCGGTCTTACGTCCGATTGCTGTGAATCCTGCATTCTGGAGCTGTTTGATGATCGAATCGCTCTCAAACTTCAGTGCAACACCGACTTCCTTGTTCAGCATTGCGGACATCATCGTGTTCACATCCGACATCATGTCGATCTCGAGCTTGTCGATATGCGGCTCGCCCGCGATACGGTAATCCGGATTCTTGTGGTAGGTTACCTTGTTATCGGTTACATACTCATCAAGGATGAACGGACCGGTGCCGACTGCATGTGTCTTGCACCACTCTTCACCATTATCATCATAAGCCTTCTTGGAAGCGATGAAGACACTGCCGATTGCGCTGTCCCAGATGTTTGACCACTCATCAAACGTGATCTTGACCGTCTTGTCATCCACTACCTCGATGCTCTTCGGGTTGCAGACCTCAGATCCTTTTCCGTTGTCCACATACTGCTGAATGTTCCATGCAACAACCTCTGCATTGCAATCACTGCCATCGCTGAACTTTACCCCATCTCTCAGCGTGATCGTGAAGGTCAGGTTATCCGCATCAGTCTCAAATTTCTCTGCAAGCCACGGCTCATATGAACCATCCTCAAGTTGTCTGCCGAGCTGTTCGAGAACCGGCTGTGCTGCGAACCAGTCACCGGTTGAAGTCGACTGTGGCATGAAGAAAGTCTTCTGGAACTGCGGAATCGCAATCTTTAAGTCTCCGCCCTCTTTCAGAGTGCCTGCCGGCTTGCTCTCTGCGGATGACTCAGCACTTGCAGTGGTCTCCCCAGACGCACTCTGCTGTGCGGTCGTCTCCGCGCTGTCTTTTGCAGATCCCCCACATCCGCTGAGTGCACCTGCACACATGGATGCTGCCAAAAACATCGATAACACTTTCTTGAACTTCATAAATTGCCTCCTCCTTTTTTCTCCTTTTTCCCTTAATTTGCTCTTATCATTAGCGGTCGGTCATCTCACCGACCGCTATAAGAATCAACTTTATAAGAGGTACTGCTTACTCATACAGGAAACATGCAACCTCATGTCCGTTTCCGACATCCTTTAACTTTGGAACTTCCTTCCGGCACCGGTCAGTCACACAGTTGCATCGATCGCTGAACGGGCATCCTGTCGGACGGTTCGTAAGACTCGGAACCTCACCGCGGATCTCCACGCGCTCTCTCGTCTTCTCGACCTTCGGATCTGCGACCGGAACTGCCCCTAACAGAACCTTCGTGTAAGGATGAAGCGTGTTGCTGTAAAGTTCCTCACACTCCGCAATCTCCACAATTCGTCCGAGATACATGACGAGAATTCGATCACTGATATGTTTGACAACTGCAAGGTCATGGGCGATAAACAGGTACGTCAGTCCCAGTTTCGCCTGAAGTTCCTCAAGCAGGTTGATGATCTGCGCCTGAATCGAGACATCGAGTGCCGAGATCGGCTCATCGCAGATGATCAGATCCGGATTTGAGGAAAGTGCTCTCGCAATTCCGATTCTCTGTCTCTGACCACCGGAGAACTCGTGAGGAACACGGTTCTTCATCGACGGGTCAAGATCAACCATCCGAAGCAGTTCATCAACTTTCTTCTCATACTCCTCTCTCGTCTTGACGAGCTTGTGAATCAGAAGAGACTCCCCGACAATCGACTCTGCGGTCTGTCTCGGGTCAAGTGAGGAGAACGGATCCTGGAAGATCATCGCCATCTGCTTGCGGTACGGATACATCTGCTTGTCGTTGAACTTTGCAATGTCGACTCCGTTGAAATTGATCTCACCGCTGTCCGGCTGGTAGACTCTCATGATACATCTCGCAAGGGTTGTCTTTCCACATCCGGACTCACCTACGATTCCGAGGGTCTCACCCTTTCTGACGCGGAAGCTGATGTCCTCGATCGCCTTCACATCTCCGATATGCTTTCTCATCATTCCCTTGTAGATCGGAAAATACTTCTTCACATCTTTTACATCGAGACAGATCTCATCGCCGATCACAGCTCTCTCAGCCTTCTTCACCGGCTTTGCATCGATCTCCGCCTTTTTGAGTGCTTTCTCTGCCTCCGTCAGATGGCAGGCACAGAAATGATCTTTTTCAAGTTCTTTGAGAACTGGCTTTTTCTGAGATTTACACTTGTCCATGTGGTACTCACACCGGTCATAGAACGGGCAGTACTCTGGACGCAATGCCGGGTTCGGCGGAAGTCCGTCGATCGGAATCAGGATTCTGTCACGGTCATCGTCCAGTCTCGGAATCGCACGAAGAAGAGCTCTCGTGTACGGGTGTTCCGGATTCTCAAACAACCTCTCGGCGTCCGTCGTCTCCACGATTCCGCCTGCATACATGACATAGATTCTCTCTGCGAATCTTGCGACGATTCCAAGGTTATGGGTAACGATCACGACAGCCGTGTTCGTCTTCTTTGCGATGTCACGGATCATCTCAAGGATCTGAGCCTGAGTCGTTACATCGAGAGCCGTCGTCGCCTCATCTGCGACAAGGACAGATGGCTCGGAGGACATTGCCATCGCAATCATGATTCTCTGACGCATACCACCGGAGAACTGCTGAGGATAATAGGTGAATCTCTCCTCTGCATCCGGAATGTTGACCATCTTCATCATCTCGATCGCACGTTTCTTTGCCTCTTCTTTGCTCAAATGAAGATGTTCGATGATATTTTCCTGAATCTGAAATCCGACTGTCAGAACCGGGTTTAACGAAGTCATCGGCTCCTGGAAAATCATGCTGACTCTTCCACCGCGCATCTTTCTCACTTCTGCACTGTTCGGTCCATAACTGAGCATGTTTTTGTCGCTTCCGTCGAGATAAACCTCTCCTCCGGTGACCTTGCCCGGCTCCTGAATCAGCTGAAGCGCACTCATCATCGTGACGGATTTTCCGCTTCCGGACTCTCCTACAATTCCGATGATCTCTCCGGGATTCAGATAGACGGAGACATCTTCGACTGCCTTAAACATTTTTCCGTCGGTGCGAAAGCTCGTCTCAATATTTTTGATCTCGTATAAATGTTTTTCTGCCATCCTATGCTTCCCCTCTCAGTCTGGGATCGAGAGCATCTCGAACACCGTCACCCAACATATTCAACGAAATAACCAGAATCGCAACGCAGACACCCGGAATAAGTGCAAAGACCGGATTGTCCATCAGATAGTTTCTTCCCTCACTGACCATACTTCCCCAGGAAGCTGTCGGTGCGCTGATTCCAAGTCCGAGGAAGCTAAGGCCTGCCTCTGCAAGAATTGTGGAACCAACCTGCTGAGTCATCATAACGATGATCGGGGAAATACTGTTTGGCAAAATGTGTCGAAACATCAGGCGGAAATCTTTGTTTCCCTGAAGTTTTCCTGCCATGATGTAATCTGCCTGTTTTATCGTAAGCACCTGACCTCTCATCATTCGGACATATCCTGCCATTGAGGAAATTCCAAGGATGATTGCAAGGTTCTTGATTCCGCTTCCAAATACTGCGGTCAGCGCCATCGCCAGAATGATCTGCGGTACTGCTCGTACCGCCTCCATCAGTCTTGTGATCAGATCATCGATCCAGCCACCGAAATAACCGGCGATCATTCCGAGCACCGTGCCGATTGCACATGCCACAACGACTGCGAGAACGCCAATGATCAGGCTGACTCTCGTTCCGTAAATAATTCTGCTCAAGACATCTCGTCCAAAGTTATCGGTTCCGAGAAAATGAGCGGTACTCGGCATCTGAAGAAATGCCGCAAAGTCGGGCTTATCCGGATCATACGGAGCGACAAACGGAGCGAATAGTGCGAGAAAGATGAAGAGCAGGACAATGATCGCATTGATGATCGTCACCTTTCTTGCAAATACCGTTTTGAAAAATTTTTTGATGTTCTTTGTATCTTTCATTCTGCCCTCCCAATTTACTCAAACCGTACTCGCGGATCGACTACTGCGTAGAGGATATCCGTTGCCAGATTCACCAGACAGGATACCAGCGCGATTGCCAGCACACAAGCCTGAACAACCGGAATGTCTCTTGACTGGATTGCCTTTACCATCAGAGATCCCATTCCCGGGATGTTGAAAACAGATTCTACAAACATCGAACCGGCAATCAGGTTTCCAAGTCTCATACCGAGAATCGTGATAACCGGAATCAATGCATTTTTCAGAGCATGAAGATAAATAACCTTGTTGTTTGCGATACCTTTACTTCTTGCGGTTCGGATGTAATCCTGACGGATGACTTCAAGCATACTCGATCTCGTCTGTCTCGTCGTGGAAGCGATACCTCCCAGGGAAAGACAAAACAGTGGCATGATCATCTGTTTCCATCCCATCGCATTCACCCACGGCCAATCAAATCCGTAGGAAGGCAACCAGCCTAGCTTCATCGCAAACACGAACATGATCAGCAAGGCGAACCAGAATTGAGGAAGACATGCCGTCACGTTTGCGATCAGCGTCACAACCGTATCAAGTGGCTTTCCACGATTCACTGCACTGATAACTCCAAACAGAATTCCGAATGGAACGCTAATGATAAACGCTGCAATCGAGAAAAACAGAGTGATCGGAATTCTCGATGCAAGTACTTCCGAGGTCTTCATGTGGAACTGGGTGGATTCTCCGAGATCTCCACGGAGCGCATCCGCAAGCCAGCTGAAATACCGGACAATCACCGGCTGATCCAGTTTCAGTTCATGGAATACTCGATCATATTCTTCCTGTGATACTTCCTCTCCAAGCATCGCATAAACCGGGTCGCCCGGAATCATGGATACCAGAAGGAAAATAAAAATAGAAAGAAGAAATACAACTAATAACATCTGTCCCGTTCTTTTTGCTATATTTCCCTTCATCTTTGTCTGTCAGAACAAGTTCTGCACGTCCTCCCCTCCTGTTGATGATTCAATTTTAATCGTTTTTGATAACAAATACCAATTAGTTCTAGCACATTTTTTATAGTCCACGCCTATGTATCCAATATTTTGTACGATTTTTCCAGATATTCCTCTTGATTTTTGAATCTATATCGTGTATTTTATATATATTATTGATGTTGCCTATAATTATTATTAATTTCCCCATCAATCTATTATTTTCACACATTTATCCATGTGCATACAATTTAAGAGATTTTTTACCCATTAAATCTGTGCGCACATCATTAGCATCAGGAGGTCTTACAGAATATGGATATTCGATATATGGAATACATTCTCACACTTGCAAAGACAGGAAATATCACACAGGCTGCGAAAGATCTGTACATCTCTCAGCCGACGCTAAGCCAGTTTATCCGAAACTATCAGACTACGACCGGAATCAGTCTGTTCAAGCGGATGAACGGGCGTTACACCCTAACTCCCGCCGGGGAGACGTTCTGCAAGTACGCCGAACAGATCATTGAACTTGAGAACACGATGAACCAGGCAATGCAGGGATTTAAGAATACCCGTATTCTCAAGATCGGTACCTCCACGACAAAAGCGATCTCGATGGTCACCCACCTGATTCCACTTTACCGCAAGGAATTCCCGAATATTGATATTGCGATGTCTGAAGGAAACTCTTTCACAACGATGGCAAAAGTCGTCAACAATGAACTGGATCTCGCGTTTGGCTCCATCCCATCGACCGATCTCTACAAGGGGCAGATGATCACGCTCCGAAACGAAAAGATTGCGCTCGCCGTGCCAAGCCGGATGGCTCTCTGCAAGAATGCAAATTACAACTATATTCATCAGCTCGACTTGGAGACGTTTGCGGTGGAACTGCACGACGCACCGTTTATTCTCCAGCATCCCGGCTCCTGCATCCGCTACCTCGCCGACGGAGTCTTCCGCGCCGTGCACATGACGCCAAGTGTTATTCTGAATACAAGTAACGCTTCCGCGATTGTCAAGTCAGTCTCCTCCGGCATGGGAATCGGCTTCATCCCGGTCAGCAACATGGTGCTCGATCCGAATATTGTGTACTTCCTGCTCGATCCACCGCTTTACCGGATTCATTGCATGGTTTACCGCAAGAAAATGGAGAAGGATCTACCGTTCCAGCGACTGTTTGAGATGGCACAGGAATACACCGAGCAGTGGAGCGACTTAAATCCGGAAGTCGGAGATCTCATTCCCGGAACACAGGGCTAAAAAAATGTCAAAATATAGTATAATGCCGAAAATTAACAGTGTATATATCTATATTTATTTTTTTGAATGAATTTTCTGAACGCTAACCAAACTTTCCCTGCGTGTACATTGCATTTTTATTCTCACTCCTGTATAATGAAAGCTAATATGTGCTCCCGGAATCTATCCTGAAAATGGATTATTGTGAGAAATGGATCTCAATTACATTGACAGTGCCAGATGCCGGAAAAATTTTATGAGCGATGAGCACCTCAACATGTATGGAGGAACAAGATTATGCTTTCGGGACTTTTTAACTACGATAACCCCGTCTGGCGGTTTATCGGCAAATTTTTTGATATTCTGATTCTGAATATCCTGTGGATGGTGTGCAGTATCCCGATTTTCACGATCGGAGCTTCCACGACAGCCGTCTACTATGTGACTTTGAAACTTGTCCGCGATGAGGAAGGTTCCACCGTAAAGGCTTTCTTCAAATCATTCCGCGAGAATTTCAAGCAGGCAACCGCAATCTGGATCGTTCTTCTGATCACCGGAATCATCATTGCAGGAGATCTGTATTTCTTCATCCGCGTGCAGAATGTTTCTCCGACTCTGCGCATGGTGATGCTCGCAATTTTTGCTGGATTCGGTCTGATCTGGAGTGGAATCGCACTGTTTGTCTTCCCGCTTCAGTGCCGTTTTTACAATCCGGTGAGACGGACGCTGTTCAATGCATTTTTTATGTCAATCCGCCATTTTCTTCAGACAATCGGAATTCTGGTGATTGACCTTGCGATTCCGGCACTCGCATTTTTCGTTCTGCCGATAATCCAGCCATTTTTGTTCCTGTTCGGATTTCCGCTGTTTGCATTTATCAATTCTTTTATGTTCGTCGGAATTTTTGATAAATACATGCCGAAACAGACGGAAGAGCATGTGACAGATTCGGAAATGTAAAATTGAGTTGAAGCAAAAGAAGCAAAGAACTGAATTAAAAAGCTGAATTAAAGAATAAAAAACAGTATAAGGACTTAAAATCACTATGCGAATTACGGAAGAATCCATGAAACAGACTTCCGGCGAGATTTCTGCCGAAAACCAAAATATTAAAAAACCGGAAGAGCCTCACCTGACGGAGCGCGAAAAACTCCGCTCGATGAATTTTCAGGATAAACTGTGGTATATCTGGAACTACTATCGCTTTCATATGGTTGCCGCCGTTCTCGCGATTGTTGTCGCCGTCAACGTCGGAACCGTGGTTTATCACGGCACGTTTCACACCGCTTTGCACTGCATGATTATCAACAGCCGGGATGAAGAGGGATTCCAGGCAGAACCACTCGAGCAGGATTTTGCATCCTGGGCCGGGATGGGGAAGAAGGACGAAATTATCTCCGAAACTACCTTCCTTGCGTTTGGGGATGATGCATCTGAGTATATTTATGCATCGATGGCAAAGATCTCCGCTCTCGTCGCCGCAAAGGATCTCGATGTGATGATCTGCGATGAGGAAACGCTTGATCACTACTCTTCGATGGATGGCTATCTCGATCTTGAAGCTGTGCTTCCAGAGGATCTCTTGAATGTAGTCAAAGATCGCCTGTATTATACAGAAAATGGAGATGGAACCCGCCATGCGTATGCGGTTGACATCTCTGGCACTGCATTTGCAGAAAATTCTAATATCCAGCTCTCACCGGCATTGTTTGGAATTGTCAGCAACAGTGTGCGAACGGAGACGTCGTTGGATCTGTTGAAGTATATTTTTGAGGTTGCAAAATAAAGCCAAGAAATACACCAATCAATGAGATTAATGTTATTAATGCCATTTTGTTATTATGTTATTGTCATTTTGTACGGCTCCGACAGCGGACAAAGTCATGCAAACTCGTTCTCACTCCGGGTTTGCATTAACTTGCCCGACTGCGGAGCTTGTTCCACCCTTAATTTTGGAAATTCTACAAATATAAATACTATCCATATAACTCAATATTTTTCAGTCATTTTGGATACCTCATAAATCTAACTTTCTCACTTTAGAATCGACAAATAAATCCCTATTTTTTTCAAAAACAGCCCCCGTACTAAACTATCATAAAATTTAATTTCTTTAAGAGGTTCTCTGAGGCTGTATTGGATGCCTTTGTCACTGCAAAGATTTCATATTCATCTCCATACCACTCGCCTACATAAGAGAAAATCAATTTACATGCTTCCTCTGCATATCCATTTCGGCGATATGGAGCGAATGTACGGTATCCTAGTTCTAATTGTAAAACAAAATCTTCCGCGGTTTCTTTTTCCGGATTTTTCTTATTCCATCTCCACACATTCTGCGGTTCGCGGATTTTCACACGGTTATTTCCTGTGCGTTTTGGCTCGTAATTCCAGACTCCAGCTGTTCCGACAAGGATTCCATCTTCACGACGTTCTATTCCCCAGAGTCCATACTCATAAAAGCGATACTGGCTATTTAAGTATGCGAGATATTGTTCCTCATCGGAAAAGGCATTTTCTTCTTTGCTGACAAACTTATAGTCTTCCGGTGTGAGTTCACGGATTAACACGCGATCGGATTCTATGATGTTCCAGGGCAGACCGAGGTGACGACGGAGCACCCGTTCCAAGTATTTTTCATCGACTGCCTCAAATGATTCCACTGCATATTCTACACTGATTCCCGAAAACATCTCATCTCCGACTGCGACAAAGGCTCTCCCCACCGCTTTCGCGGTAAGGAGAGCCTCCCTCTCATCGGATACAGTAATCCCGTATAAGTTTCCGTCAATCAGCAATTCGTGCTGACGAGTCATCAGGCTTTCTCCGGCTCATCGTACTCTGCACCGAAAGTATCTACGGTGATGCTCTTGATCTTCTGCTCTTTCAGCGGACGATCGCTGTAATCGGTGCGGGTCTCTGCGATCTTGTTGACAATATCCATACCCTCAACAACTTTTCCGAATGCTGCGTAAGCGCCATCCAGATGCGGAGCGGACTTGTGCATGATGAAGAACTGAGAACCAGCAGAGTTCGGCATCATGGAACGTGCCATAGACAGAACACCCTCAGTGTGCTTTAAGTCGTTCTTGAAACCGTTCTGAGAGAACTCACCCTTGATGGAGTAGCCCGGGCCACCCATTCCGGTTCCCTGCGGGCATCCACCCTGAATCATAAAGCCCTCAATTACACGATGGAAAATCAGTCCATCATAAAAGCCCTTCTTTACCAGGCTGATAAAGTTCTTTACCGTATTCGGTGCGATCTCCGGATAAAGCTCTGCACGAATCTGATCGCCGTTTTCCATCGTGATCGTAATCTCTGGATTCTTGTTCATATTTGTTTCCTCCTGAATAGTTAATTATTTATTCTCCTCCACCTATAATATAAAAGTGAGAGTTATAATACATCTGAGAAATGCGGTCTGAGACGTTTAAAGACTTTCAATCCGATCAGTCCAATCACAATTGTGAACACCCAGAAATAAATCGTCAGGCGCGGACGCTCCCAGAAGAAACTGCCTGTCAGCATACTGTCACGGTAACCCGCAACAATGTAGTAAAACGGATTGACTTTGAGCACAGAGACAATCCACGGATAATCTGTCGCAAACATGCTCTCGTCATACATAATCGGGGTCAGCCACATGCCAAACTGAAGACAAATGCTAACAATCTGAGCCATATCTTTGAAAAATACATTGACTGCCGAAGTGAAATATCCAATTGCAAGTGCCAGCATCGATGCGGAAAAACTGTAATAAATGACCTGAAGCCAACTGATCGCCGGCATTCTTCCATAACAGAGGCACATCACAAACATGATTGCCACGAAGAATGCATGAACCAGAAGACAGGAAATCAGCTTAATCACAGGAAGAATCTCTACCTGAAAGACCACTTTTTTAACCAGATAGCTGTATTCCTGAAGGCATCCCGTCACACAGTTAAGTGCCTCACTGTAATAAAACCACGGCACAATACCCGGCACAAGCCAGAGCACATACGGAACTCCCGGAACCGGCGGTGCGCTCTTAAATCCAAGCTGGAAGATGAAAAAATAAATTGTCACCGTTACAATCGGCTGTACAATCATCCACACCACACCAAAGTAGGAACCAACAAAACGCTTTCTAAAATCTGCCTTTGCCAGATCCCAGATCAATCTCCGCTTCCGGATAATTTCTTTTAAAAGAGAAAGCACATACATCATATAAATATGGCCCTCACTTAAAACTTAAAGGTTTCTTTGAAACCACCCCATTTCTGATCTTTCTCAGAAATGATCAGCTCCACACCATCCTGAAGTGGCCACTCAATGCCGATCTCCGGATCGTTCCAAGCCATTCCGCCCTCATCGCCCGGATGATAGAAATCAGTGCACTTGTAAACGAACTCAGCCTCATCAGAGAGTACCAGAAATCCGTGTGCAAATCCCTCCGGAATGTAGAACTGCTTCTTGTTCTCTGCACTCAGCTCCACGCCAAACCAATTTCCATAGGTCTTAGAACCGGTACGCAGATCAACTGCAACATCAAATACCGTTCCGCGAACAACGCGAACCAGCTTTCCCTGCGGGAACTGCTTCTGATAGTGAAGACCACGCAGAACACCTCTCGTAGACATAGACTGATTATCCTGAACAAATACCATATCCAGTCCAGCTTCCTTGAAATCATTCTGATTGTAAGTCTCCATAAAATAACCGCGCTCATCTTTGAACACAGTCGGCTCAATGACACAAAGTCCCTCAATCTCACAGGTTGTCACTTTAATTTTTCCCATTGTGTTTTCCTCTTCTTTTTCTGACCATTTTTGGTCATTTTTGCTCTATTTTCCTGTTACTTTTTCATTCCTGTCTTACATAGCGTTTCGCTCCGTTTGCAAGTTCCATCAAAATCGTTTTACATTTTTTGATTTGTAAATTTTTTATGCTTGCCCATTTACTTTGCAATGGCGACGCAAACATACGCTAAGCATTTTCAAATTTACACCCTCATACTCACAACGCTGTACAGGCGAATCAACGCATATGCATCCAGACAGCACATCAGATACAATATACTACGATTTAGATTCTTTGTCAAAACAACAGTATCATTTTTCAGTGCAAGAAGAAGCACCGGCAAGAATGGCAAGAAATACCTCCCCTGCACTCCATTGATGACTCTCGAACTCAGCGGAGTCCACGCAATCAGCATCGACAGCATCACAAGCCCCGCGCACCCTGCACAGACAACACCAATCCAGATCCTCTGTCCTCCCGAGAAATACAAACTTTCTCCAGGATTTCTAAATGCAAGTCCAAGCAGACAAAGCGAAAGCGTCATAACAACGACATATGGCACATCAAGCACCGGATCGAGATTTCCGAGACTCGCTCCAATCATCGTCAAATGATACTGCTGTGTCTGCCAGAGAATCGTCTGGTAGAAAATTTTCACGAGTCTCTGTGGCTGATGAATCAACAACGTCAGTGTGTACCCCGGCTCTGACGCCCATTCCACAAAGCTGTCTGCTTCCGTCGCAACCGCATAGGATGCAATCACCTGACAATTGACAAAAAACATCGCCAGTGCAAACGCCAATCCCACGACAAGTGCTGAGATCAGCCAGCGTTTCCAGTTTCCAAATTTTGAAATCGGAATCAGCAGACAAAGTCCCATCATCGGCGCATAGACCATCTTACACGGACCTGCGACTGCCATCAGAACTGCCAGAAGTGCAACATCCCGCTTCCTCACATTTTCCCGTGCACACGCAAGGTCGAGACAAACCGCCGTGAGCACGAAGAAGCAGCTCATAATCATCACGTCATACGAGTACGATGCCGAGAGATGAATCGTCATTGGAAGAAGCGCCACTCCAAACAGCACCTCTTTTCCAAACGGCAGTCTCCGCATCGCAAGCGTCGTCATCACAACAAAGAAAATCAGGTTGCAAATCCGCCCCAGATACAAGAGCGGAAGCGTCCCAAGTCCGAGAAGACGCGCAGCTGCCATTCCGATCGCCTGCGGAAGATACGCAAGCGGAGTCGTCGTCACCGGCGGAAACAGCGAATCTGCCTCAGTCTCCCCAAGTTCCGTGTGCAAAAGATATTCCGAAACTCCACTCTCAAAAATTTCATGAATCTGACGGTAAGATCCCTCCTCAAGCGGTTGAGCAATCACACGATTCTCCCCGGATACTGAGACATCCGCCTTCCAGGTTCCATCCTCTCCGATCTCATACACATGGCTTGCATCCAGATCCTCAACCCAGACATCCTGAGGGCGAAGAAGCACACGACCATAGCGATCTGTCGCCTGTTTCCCGATCAAATGACTCGAGAGCTGATACGCACTCACATAGTGGCTGATCTCATCCGGTGCTGAGAGCGGAGGCAAAATAAAAAGTGAGAGAAGTCCCAGCAAAAGACCTGCAAGCGGATAAACTCGTTCAAGTGCAATCGGTGAAGACGACTCTCTTCTCTTTCCAAAGAAACCATAGCCCAGCACAAAGACCCCTGCGACTGCCACAATTGCAAGCACAAGATACCAGAAAATCAGCCAGCGATCCCCAGTCGCAATCGCTCCTGCGCGCACATCTTGAACATGATACCCGGCAAACAGCGCCACAAGACCTGTTCCGACAAGAATTCCTTTCCAATTAATCTGACCAAAATGACCAGCCCACTTTTCTTTTTGTCTTTCCGTCTGTTTTCCTGTCTGTTTTCCTGTCTGTTTTTCTTTCTGTTTTTCTTTCTGTCGTTCTCTGTTTTTCTCAGTGCTCTTCTTCATGCAGTTTCTCTTCCTCATGAAATTTCTCCTCCAGTGCCATCTGTTGCACCAGTTCCTTGACTCTCGTCTCGAGCTGGGAGATATGAATTGTCATATAGAAAACCTTTACAATCAGCACAAAGATCGCCAGCACAAACAGAAAGTTCGTCGTCGCATAAATTCCGAGAAGACGCGCACAGAAATCTGCAACCGGTGGAAATACACTGTATACAACAAGGACAAGCGCAAGCACAATCCAAAAGATCGAACTCTCAATCTGAACCTTGGAACGACGAATCTTATGCATCATCAATGCAAACGTACCAAGCGATGCCAGAATCAGCAACACTCTCAAAGTTGTTGTCATCATGCCTGTCTCTCCTTCCATCTGCGCTCCCAGTATGCCGGGCTCATGCTACACCACAAAATTACTTTTCTCGGAAGACTGCGATATTTTTTTCCCATCCGGTATCCGAGATACTTGCATCCACTCGAGACAATGAGCGATGGAATCAACCAGAAGCGTCCTTTTTTCAGGAGTTTCACCGCCGTCTGCTTCACAAGGCGAATTCCCTCTCCCTCTGACGGCAGACCCTCAAACACTTCCGGGTGATCCGCCTGAGACACCGCCATGTCAAAATTTCGGTGGAACTGCTCTAAGGGACTCAGGTTGTGGGAGTGAATCACCTTTGCCGACGGCACATAAGCGATTGCATATCCATCCTGAATGATGCCTCCCGCATAGATCATATCCTCATTGAAGATCGTACTTGTGATAAATCCCTCCCGCGCCTCGAAAATATCTTTTCGGTATGCACAGCAGACATTTGATGCAAAATAGGTCTTGATCCCAAGCCTCTCCAAATCCGCCTTTGTCTTGACCATCGGCTGATCCGGATAATTGAAATCCCTTATCAGGCGCTCAATCAGATGGCAATTCTTCGCCGGAAGCTGTCTCGCATACGCCTGGGCGATAACCTCACCATGCGGTCCGGTCTGTTCAAATGCTTTCAGAAGCTCCTCAATCAGATATTCATCCTGCGGAACCGCATCCTGAGTCATAAAAATCATGATCTCTGCCTCAGAATACCATGCCGCCAGATTTCTCGTTCCGCCGTGATCGAACTCCGCCTTCGTCACATGATGGACTTCCAGACCGCGAATTCCCTTGTATCCTTCCTCATTCCAGTAGGATTCCTCTGTGTTCACTACAATGATCCGGCGTGGCTTCACTGTCTGCTTGGAAAGCATCTGCAAAAGTCTCGCAAAACGCCGGTCCGGCCGATACGCCGGAATCAGCACATCTACCGTCATTCTTCATCCTCCTCCTGCGCCATGCGCTTCCCGCAACGCAGTCCATACCAGGCACATACCGCAAATCCGCACGCCATCATCACCATCAAGATCAGGTAGGCACGCGCACCTCCGTTGATTCCATTTCGCTTTACCATCGCCGGTGCAAGAATCATCCCCGCTCCGGTCATCACCATATAGACTCCAAAAATCTCTTTCTGCCGTCTCATAATCACAAGCACATAATAGCAGAGATTTAAGAGTGCATAGAAACCTCCGCCCGCCACAATCATCAGAAATGCAAGGCTGTATCTCGTCAACATTCCCTCATAGGAACTTCCAAGAAGCATCTCCATAATCCAGAGCACCGGTTTTCCAAGAATCGCCGTTGCAACTGTCGCAAGCAGGGCAAGTCCACTGATGATTCCGGTCAGCATCCGCAGTCTCGAGACAAAGGAATCAAAATTTTTCCCATTCCAGTCATCCGTCAGTCCATTTAAGAATGGTCGAATCACAAATCCCGCTGCCAGATTGATCACCGAAGTCGGCATAAAGACGATATTGAAAAATCCAGAGGCTGTGTCATCCATGTGTGCGTCAATCGCATATTTGGCAGACGAAAATACATAGAAATCAAGAAAAACGGAAATGCTCAAAAGCACCGTCGCAAAAAACAGCTTTTTGATCCGTCGTTTCGACCAGCGATAGTCGATTCGATAACGCCCAAGCACCGCAATATCAAATACATACAGCCCGACAAGCTGAGCCAAAAGTGCCATCATACATGCGAGCAGAAGATTTTTCCCGGGCGTCAGCACAAGAACGGCAAAGAAGACGCCAACGCTCAGAATTGTGCGGAATGTATTTGACTTTCCGGTCAGATACAGCCTGCCGATTCGCTGAAACTCCGTCTCGTACACATCTGCAAATCCATCGATCACCTTGTATCCGATCAGGAGAAAAATCACCATCGTCTTCTCTAAATCGTACCGATTAAACAGGACATACGCACACCCAAACAGGAGCGCAACTGTGCATGTCAGATAGCGGAAATGAAGGTAATCTCCAAAGAGATACTCCTGTCTCGTATCCGTAATCTGAAACGAGCGGACTCCGAAATATGCCAGAAGAAACATCTGCTGTCCCACCGTGCTGTATCCAAATGCAAAGATTCCACCCTTCTGGCTTCCCGCCACACGCATGACGAGAAATGCCAGAACCATGCTGGCAAATGCATAGCAGAAACTTCCGAGCATATTCCAGTAAAGATTCATCTTCTGCCGGTCTTTTCCGGTGTGAATCAGAAGATCTGTGATATAGTTCATCATAAGAGAAAATCCTTTCCTCTATTTCTTCTATCTTTTGCTCTTGCGGAAATTCTGGATAAACAGAATTGAAATCAAAATCCGCGACATATAGCTGACGGCAACCATTGGCTTTAAGTAGCTTTCTCCGCCTGCGCGCGGTGCGATCTTTACCGGCACCTCCGCAATCTTTGCGCCCTGTTTGAGCAGATAGGAAACGGTATCCGGCTCCGGACCGTAGTTCAGATTCAGAGCAAACTCGCGGATCATTTTCTGACTGAACATTCTCATTCCCGAGGTCGGATCAGCCACCTTGACTCCTGTCGTCAGATAGATTGCGCCCTCAATCAGTCGACTTCCGATCATCCGGAAAGAAAAATCCTTCTTCTGATTCACAAATCGGCTTCCGATCACAATATCATAGCCCTCTTTCATCTTCTGCATCATCGGCTCAATGTATTCGGGACGATGCTGTCCATCCCCATCAAACTGGATCGCATAGGCATATTTTTGATAATAGGCATACTTCATTCCCGCCTGAAAGCATCCGGCAAGTCCGAGATTTACCGGCAGATCGAGCAGATTATATCCATGTTCCCGGCAAATCTCCTCCGTCCGGTCCGTTGACCCGTCATTCACGACAAGATAATCATACTGCGGATACTTCTCCTCAAGCTCTCCGACAACCATCTCGATATTTGCTTCTTCATTGTAGGCAGGAATGATCACCAGTACCTTATTTCTCATCTCACTTTTCTCTCCTGTCACTCTCCCGTTACCTTTCTCTATCCCGTCGAAAACTCAGAATCACGTCGCAGACCTCATCCACAATCTCCATCGACAGATCTGCAAACAACGGCAGAGTCAACACCTCCGAGGCAATCCGCTTTGCAACCGGCGTATCATCCGCACTGAAACGGTCGCGATAGCACGCATAATCATTGATACACGGGTAGAAATATTTTCTTGCAAAGATATTGTGTCCCTTGAGCGCGGAAAAAATCTCGTCGCGACCTGCACCATATCCCTCAAACACAACCGGCATATAGGCATAATTGTAACGGACATCCGGGTTTTGCGGGCAGAGACGGATTCCCGGCACACCGGAAAGTCTCTCGCGGTAATGCTCTGCAAGTGCCTTTCGTTTTGCAATCTCCCCGTCGATATGGCGCAGATTGCACAGTCCCATCGCTGCCTGAAATTCGTTCATCTTGCCATTTGCTCCGACGTACTCGACGCTCTCATATCCGGTAATTCCAAAATTCTTGAGCTGATAGAGGCGATCCTTTAACCAATCCTCATGAAATGCGACTGCTCCTCCCTCAATCGTGTGGTAGACCTTTGTCGCATGAAAACTCAGCATCGACGCGTCGCCAAACTGAGTTACCCCGCGTCCCTTCCATGTCTCTCCAAATGCATGTGCCGCATCATAGATCACGCGGAGATTATGGCGCTTTGCGATCTCCTCGATCCGCTCCACATCGCAGAGATTTCCGTAGACATGAACCGGAACAATCGCACACGTCTTATCCGTAATCAGCTCCTCAATCTTGTCCACATCCATTGTATAATCTTTCTCATTGATGTCGCAAAATACCGGTGTCAAGCCATTTCGCACAATCGCATGTGCCGTGGAAGCAAAGCTGAACGGGGTCGTGATGACCTCTCCCTCAAGATCAAACGCCTGAATCGCAAGCTCGAGCGCCGTGTGTCCATTCACAAAAAGCTCCAACTGCGGAACATCCAGATACTCCTTAAGTTTCTGTTTCAATTCCTCATGATAAGCGCCCATATTCGTCAGCCAAGCGCTCTCCCAGATCGGTTTGAGCATCTCGACATATTCCTCAAGCGGTGGCATCGATGAGCGCGTCACCATCACCGCCTGCTCATGCTTTTCCATGCAAGTCTTCCTCCTTTTTTCGAGCCAATTTCTTTATCATCGATCTCTATTTCATCCGATACTCCGTGTAGCGTCTGGCAATATACTGATTCTCCACAACAACCGTTTTTTCCGGTGTTTTTCCCATAAAACATGCCAGATGTGCCCGAATCATATCATAGCCCGCCATGCAGGAAAACGCAACTCCCCCCGAGAAACGCGGGTTACACTCAAGGAAACAATAGCGGTTCTTTGCCTCTATTCCTTCCCCACACGCAGTATCAATAAACTCAAAATTCACACAGCCACAGATATCAAGTGCCTTTGCAATCTCGCGACACTCTTGCTCAAGCATCTCATCGTGATAGACGTAGACCGATGTTCCAGCACCATTTAACGTCCGCAGAAGCTCCCTGCGCGCAACCGCTGAAACGATTCCACTCTTTGGATCGCGGGCAACATCGACAGTCACCACACTTCCGTCAATCATCGGCTGTACAAGAAAACGACCGCCGTGTTCCACACATTCCAGAACCGCATACGTCATCTGGCGGGCATTCTTCACACGAGCCAGTCCCTGACTGCTTCGCCCGTCAACCGGCTTGATAACCAACGGATAAGAGAGATTCTCATATCCAGATCCCGCTTCTGCCTCCACAACCTCAGCAAGTTCCCTTCCCGGGATTGTCCGGCAAAGGCCACGCTCCGACAGGAAATTCTGCATCTTCTCCTTATCTCGGCACAGGCGAATCGTCTCGACTCCGGACATGCAGAGCACAGCATGAAGCGGGGCAAATTCTGCCGTCACCTCAGACTCTTTCGTCGCATCCATAGACTCCATTCTCCACTTTTGAAGAACATCAACCTCGACATCTGTCAACGGAAGTACGAAATCTACATGCTCCTTCTCGCAAACCTCCGCAAGAAATGCGCGGTATGCAGTCTCATCTGTCGCATAAGGCGCCCGATAACACACATCCACATCTGCGGAATCTGCGACCCACTCCGCCGGATAAATATCACAGCCGATAATACGCATTCCTTCTCTTCTGCATCCTGCAATCACCTCACGCGCAGAAAATGATCCGATCGCCGTCACCAGTGCGGTCTTTCTCTCATCCTCTCTCGCCATCTCCATTTTCTATCTGTCCTTCCTTATTTATGTCTATATGATTTCCCTTGTTTTCATTTATAACTCAGAGCGAATACGCAGTGAGTTTGATAAAAAAGAATGTGCCTTGGCACATTCTCGCGCCGAGGCGCGGTTGCTTCGGCAACCATCTACTCCTGCGCCGAGTGCGCTTCTTGCGGAGCATTTTTTATATGATAGGACGCAATTTCCTATCATATAAAAAAATAGGCAACCGTGATAAAAATCGCAGTTACCTATTTTATGAAGCAATTAAAAAATCCCCTTGGATTAAATGAGTGTGTTACATCAGATGCAGTTTTCTGCACAGGCGGACGATTCGCATTCCGAACGGCATGTCGCGGAGTTCGTCTTCGGTGACGGAGCGGGTCAGGATGATCATCAGTCCGTAGATGACCATAGCGACCGGAACTGCGACGAGGAAACCGAGGCGGTAGCTGTGAGTCACGGCGCGGATTCCAACGTAAACTCCCCATGCACAGGCACCCATGACGGCGGAGGAGAGCAGAGGAAGCAGGAAGGTCGTGCGGATCTCCTGATGGTAACGCAGTCTCTTGCCGATCGAGATCCAGTTCAGGATGCAGACGACAAGAGCGAAGGTGACATTTCCGATTACAAGTCCGTATACACCGAGATTCAGATGCTCAATCATCACATAGACGAGAGCGATGTGGATCACGAGTGAGATTGCAGAGTGAGTGACGGATTTGCGCATCAGGTCAATTCCCTGAAGAACTGCGTTTGTGACAGTTGACAGGGAGAAGAAGACGACGGCAGGTGCGCCGATCATCATTAGCTGTGCAGTCAGTTCTCTGCTGTCACCGAAGATGATCTGCATGATCGGAGCGGAGAGAACACCCATGCCGACGCTACAAGGAATTGCGATCAGCATATTGAACTTGACGGTCAGACCAATCTTGTACTTGACTTCGCGGTGCTTTCTCTGGGTGCTGGAGTGGACAATGCTCGGGATCATCGAGGTTCCGAGAGCGGAGGCGATTGCGACCGGCACATTGGAGAGAAGGCGGTACTTGTTGCTGTAAATGCCAAACAAAGTTGCGCGTTCTTTCTCGGTCAGTCCCTTTGCGCTCATCAGGTTTCCGAACATCGCATTGTCGACGGTTCCGCTGAGCTGGTATACAAACTGGCTGAGGATGATCGGTGTCAGCGTCATGAAGAGGGCAACGTAAATCGTTTTCCATGTCTCAACCGGGACACTCTGTGGCTGAGAGAGACGTCTCTTGTGTCTCTTCTGGTAGCGCACCATCAGAATTGTCAGGAAGACAAAGGCAGAGAGTGCTCCGCAGAGTGTTCCGAGCGTTCCGCCGGCTGCGCTGTAAGAGCCTACGTTGTCACGACTTGCAAACCACATGGTAAAGGTGTAGGAGGCACCGATGCTGACGCACGCGTTGACGATCTGCTCGATGACCTGAGAGATCGAGGTCGGAACCATGTCTCCGAGACCCTGAAAGTATCCGCGGATAACGCCCATGATCGAGAAGACGAGAATCGTCGGAGCCATTACTTTTAATGGGAGGGCACTGTTCGGGCTCTTGAAGACGGTCGAGGTGATCGCATCTGCACCGAAGAACAGAATCATCGTCATGATTCCACCGGCGATTGCGCCGAAGATCAGTCCACTCTTGAAGACTCGTTTGGCATCCTGATACTGACCGCGCACTCGTCTTGCTGCGATCAGTTTGGAGACCGCCAAAGGCAGGCTGTACGAGGAGAGAATCAGACCGATGTTGTAGATTTCGTAGGCAGTGCTGTAATAGCCATTTCCGTCACCGCCCAGAATGCGGGTCATCGGGATTCGGTACAGCAGTCCGATGAAACGGACAATGATTCCGGCTACTGCCAGAATACTTCCCTGCACCAGAAATCCGGCATTTCCGCCGGAGGCTGATTTTTTTGCTTTTTCATTCATAGTTAAAAAATCTCCTGGTAAATTTTTGAGATCAAGTCAACGCTTGCGGAGACTTGGCGCATGATTCTGGTCAGCTTTGCTGACATCTTCCCATCAAAATCACTGCGCATCCACTCAGAGTTATAATATTTTTGCTATTCCATAGTATAACGCATTTGTGGAGGAGACACAACCAGATTGAAGATCGATTCCTCGCAAACATGGCAATCTGTCCGAGGATGTGATAAAATGTTTCTGTACACGGGTGAGGGATTTTTTTAACTGAAAATACAGTAGGATACCGTGGTGGGAGAAGTGAGAGCAAATTGAGCGAGAACGGATTTGTCTGAAAGAAACAAAAACAGAAATAATCGGAGTTTGCGATAGGAGAGGAGAAAACATTATGCTGAAAAAAATTGGATTTATCGGAACCGGAATTATGGGAAAGGGAATGATCCGCAACCTAATGAAAGCCGGATTTGAGGTTGCTGTATACAATCGCACGAAGGCGAAGGCAGATGATATTGTCGCAGAGGGCGCTGAGTGGAGAGATTCTGTGAAAGAGTGCGTCGCTGACCGAGATGTCGTGATTTCGATTGTCGGCTACCCGAAGGATGTCGAGGAGACGTATTTTGGCGAGAATGGTGTGATTGCAAATGCAAAGAAGGGATCTTACGTCATTGACATGACGACGAGCAGTCCGAAACTGGCAGTTCAGATTCATGAGAAGGCGAAGGAAGCAGGACTTCACGGCTTGGATGCACCGGTGACCGGCGGAGATTCCGGAGCGAAGGCGGGAACACTGACGATCCTTGTGGGCGGAAATCAGGAGGATTTTGAGGCTTGTCGTCCGATCTTTGAGGCGATGGGAAAGAATATTAATTATGAAGGAAAAGCTGGAAATGGTCAGCATACGAAGATGTGCAACCAGATTGCAATCGCAGGTGCAATCTCCGGCGCGTGTGAGGCAGTTGCCTACGCGAAGGCGGTCGGACTCGACACGAAGACAATGCTTGATTCGATCTCGACCGGGGCAGCGGGAAGTGCACAGATGAGCAACGTCGTTCCGAGAGCGTTGAAGGGGGATTTCAATCCGGGATTTTTTGTGAAACATTTCATCAAGGACATGAAGCTCGCAGACGGGGAGGCAAAAGACGCGGATCTTCATCTTGGCATGCTCGAGTATGTGCTTGGCATGTATGAGGAGATGGAGAAGGACGGAATGGGAGATTTGGGAACTCAGGCACTCCTTAAGTATTATGAAAAATAAGTAATTGTACATAAATAAGAAGATTGATATGACGACAGGGAAGGACAATAGAGATAGTGAAAAAGGAACATCAGCCTAAGCGCCAGAGTGTCTGGATGCTTCAGACGAAACGGGCGGATTTTAACGGGATTGCGTCAAGGTTTCATATCAGCCCGGTGACGGCACGGATTATCCGAAATCGAAATGTGGAGGGGGAGGAGAAGATTCGCAGGTATTTATACGGGACTCTTGACGATCTCTACAATCCCCATCTGATGAAAGGGATGAATCTCGCGACCGGGATTATGGAGAAGAAAATCCGCGCGGGCGTGCATATCCGGATTGTTGGAGACTATGACATTGATGGAGTTTGCTCGACGTATCTTCTCTATAAGGGAATCTCGCGTTGTGGCGGTCATGTGGATTACCAGATTCCGGAGAGAATCAAGGATGGATACGGGATCAATGAGCAGATTATTGAGAAGGCGAAGGCAGATGGGGTGGACACGATCATCACCTGCGACAATGGAATCTCTGCGATTAGTCAGATTGAGCGTGCAAAGGAGCTTGGAATGACGGTGATTGTGACGGATCATCATGAGGTTGTCCGAGGCGAGAAGGGGGAGCAGTGTCTTCCACCTGCGGATGCAGTCGTGAACCCGAAACAGAATGATTGTCCTTATCCGTTCCCGGAGATCTGTGGTGGTGTTGTCGCTTACAAGTTCGTGCAGGTGCTCTATGAGCGATTTGGAATTGCGTGTCAGGAGTGGCTTGATATGCTTGAATTTGCGGGGATTGCAACAGTCGGAGATGTAATGAAACTCCAGGATGAGAACCGCATTCTTGTGCGGCTTGGACTCAAACAGATCGCAAAGACAAAGAGTGCAGGTCTGCGCGCGCTTGTCGAAGCCTGTGGGCTCGATATTACGTCATTGACGGCATACCACATTGGTTTTGTAATTGGTCCATGTCTGAATGCGAGTGGTCGTCTTCAGACTGCAAAGCTCGCACTTGAGCTTCTGCTCTGCGAGGATTATGTCCGTGCAGGACGGATGGCAGAGGAGCTTCGCGAACTCAATGAAGAGCGAAAAGAGATGACGCGGGATGGAGTGGAGCTGGCGCTTGATCAGGTGGAGGAGCACTATGCGAATGATGCGGTTCTTGTGATTTTTCTTCCAGACTGCCATGAGTCTCTGGCGGGAATTATCGCCGGTCGAGTCAGGGAAGCATGGAACCGTCCGACGCTTGTGCTCACACGGAGTGAGGGATGCGTCAAAGGTTCCGGTCGCTCGATTGAGGCGTATCACATGTATCAGGGACTCTGTGGGGTCAAGGATCTGTTGCTGAAGTTTGGCGGTCATCCGATGGCGGCAGGATTTTCACTGAGGGAGGAGGATGTCGACGAGTTCCGTCGCAGACTCAATGAGCAGGCGAACTTAAAACCCGCAGATTTTATCCCGAAAATCTGGATCGATGTGCCCCTTCCGCTTGAGTATGTCTCAGAATCGCTGATTCAGGAACTCGGGAAATTGGAGCCTTTTGGAAATGGAAATGAGAAACCTCAGTTCGCCCAGAAAGACCTGATGATTCGGAGTGTGCGTGTTCTCGGGAAAAATCGGAATGCGGTGAAAATGATGCTTGTGACTCCGCAGGGACTGCCGATGGATGGAATGTTGTTCACTGAGGGCGATCGGTTCTTAGAGGAACTTGGTGACCGGCGCACAATCGATGTGATCTATTACCCGGATATCAATGAGTATAACGGAAGAAGAAGTCTGCAAATTATGATAAAAGAATATAAGATTCACTAATTTGTTTTATTCACCGTGGACTTAACAAATAAAAATGATCTGTCATGCACGGGAATGCGTACTTGACAGGTCATTTTTTGCGTACTATAATCGGGATTAATAATTCTGACAATAAGAAAAAATCAGGTTACCGTACACGGGTAGGCATTTCCTGAACTGAAAACGCCGTATGATATCGTGGCGGTAGCAGATTTTGCCGATTTGGAATGCGAAGCATCGGCAAGATCCGTTGCTGTTTGCACAATGCGTGAACAGTAACAAAATAGGTGCAGAATACAGAGAGGAGAATTGCCATGGTAAACGAAGTGATGAAATTCATTACGGAACATGACCCGGAAGTGGGAGCTGCTATTGAAAAAGAAGCAATGCGTCAGAGAGGAAATCTTGAGCTGATCGCATCAGAGAACATCGTCTCAGAGCCGGTTATGATGGCAATGGGAAGCGTGCTGACGAACAAGTATGCAGAGGGATATCCGGGAAAGCGTTATTACGGTGGATGTCAGAATGTGGATGTGATCGAGTCCATCGCGATTGAGCGTGCAAAGAAGCTGTTCGGCTGTGATTATGCCAATGTTCAGCCACATTCCGGTGCGCAGGCAAACATGGCAGTCTTTCTGGCAATGTTAAAACCGGGCGACACGGTTATGGGTATGAACCTGAGTGATGGTGGTCATCTGACTCACGGAAGCCCAGTTAACTTCTCCGGTCTGTATTTCCACATTGTTCCTTACGGAGTAGATGACAACGGATTTATCGACTATGACAAGCTCGAAGAGATCGCAATGGAGGCAAAGCCGAAGCTGATCGTTGCAGGTGCAAGTGCTTATGCGAGAACGATTGATTTCAAGCGTTTCCGCGAGGTTGCAGATAAGGTTGGCGCTTACCTCATGGTAGATATGGCTCATATCGCTGGTCTTGTTGCAGCAGGAGAGCATCCGAGCCCGATCCCGTATGCAGATGTTGTGACGACCACGACTCACAAAACTCTGCGTGGACCGAGAGGTGGACTGATCCTGGCAAACAAGGAAGCTGCAGAGAAGTTCAACTTTAACAAGGCAATCTTCCCGGGAACCCAGGGTGGTCCGCTTGAGCATGTGATTGCAGCAAAGGCAATCTGTCTCGGTGAGGCACTGAAGCCGGAATTCAAGGAGTACCAGAAGCAGGTGAAGAAGAATGCGGCAGCTTTAGCTGATGCCCTTCAGAAGCAGGGCTTTAAGGTTCTGACCGGTGGTACAGACAACCATCTGATGCTGCTTGACCTGCGCGGAATGGAAGTTTCCGGAAAGGAACTCCAGAATCGTTGTGATGAGGTTTACATCACTCTGAACAAGAACACCGTTCCGAATGAGCCGAGAAGCCCGTTCGTTACCTCCGGTGTCCGCATCGGTACCCCGGCAATCACAACCCGTGGTCTGAAGGAAGAGGATATGCCGAAGATCGCAGAGTGCATCTGGCTGGCAGCAACCGATTTCGAGAACAAGGCAGATTATATCCGTGCCGAAGTCACCAAGCTGTGCGAGAAGTACCCGATTTACGAGTAGAATCATTATAGTTTGTGCAACGCATGAACGGTAATGTAAATTCGTTAATAAAATCGAATTGAATACGAAGAAATAAAGATAAGGGGAGATGTCCGTGAGGATGTCTCCCTGTTTTTATTTTTATATGATAGGAAATTGTGTCCTATCATACAAAAATGCTCCGCGAGAATGTGCCAAGGCATATTCTCTTTATAGAAAAATGTTCTGCAAGGGCATAATACATATTGAAAATGGGGGATTTTACAAAAACAGCCAGAGATCTTAAAAACTTTACACAAATTTTACATATAGGCTTGCTGTATTTTACAAATCAGTTATATGATGATACATAAGTGAGAAAACGAAGCTATTACAATTCTATTGGTTTTAAAATGTGGGATTGGGATATGGACATATAAATGGTGAGCGCGAGATGGAGGAAAAAAAGAGATGATTTATCTTGTGGAGGATGACAACAGTATCCGGGAGCTTGTGATTTACACACTTCAGACAACCGGATTTGAGGCGAAGGGTTTTGCATGTGCGAAGGATTTCTGGAATGAGATGAAAAAGGAGGAGCCGTCTCTGGTGCTTCTCGACATTATGCTGCCGGATGAGGACGGTCTTTCGATTTTGAGAAAACTTCGGGATTCCGGTCATACCTCGAGACTGCCGGTGATCATGCTGACGGCAAAAGGAACGGAGTATGACAAGGTGATCGGACTTGACAGTGGAGCAGATGACTATATTCCGAAACCGTTTGGAATGATGGAACTGATCTCGAGAGTCAAGGCACTTCTTCGCCGGACAGAGCCGGAGCGCAGGGCTGGAATCCGCACGCTCGGTTCGATTGCCGTCAACTTGGATAAGCATACCGTAACAGTAAATGGAGATCCGGTTGCTCTGACTTACAAGGAGTTTGAATTGCTCTGCTATCTGATGGAAAATGAGGGGATTGTACTGACGAGAGATCAGCTTCTCTCTAAAATCTGGGGATATGATTTTGACGGGGAGACGCGCACGGTGGATGTCCATATCCGGACGCTCCGTCAGAAACTTGGAGGTGCCAGTGGCTATATCGAAACGATTCGCGGAGTGGGATATAAGATGGAGGAGATTTCATGAAAAAGCGAATTTTCAGGAGTATCTGTGTTGTAGCCCTCTTCTCGATGCTGATTGCTACATGGACGGCGACATCGATTATCGGTCAGGAGACAAACCGGAAGACTCACGAGGATGTAAGGCGGGAAGTCCATTATCTGGCGGCAGGATTGGAGGAAGATGGATCGAAATACCTGAATGAACTTGAAAAACTGGAAAAAACGAATCCGGCAGATCCGGATAATCGAATCAGCCGAATCACCTGGATCACAAAGGATGGAACCGTGATCTATGACAGCTATACCTCCCCCTCTTCCCTGCCGAATCACGCAGATCGACCGGAAGTGAAGGAAGCGCTGGAGAAGGGCGAGGGGGAGACATTTCGTGTTTCCGATACGCTTGCAGAACAGACATATTATTATGCAAAGCGACTCAGCAATGGAACGGTTATCCGTGTGGCAAGCACAACGCGCACGGATCTTGCGAGTGTGATCCATACCGTTCCGGCAATGCTTGTGATGGCGGGAGTCATTTTTGCGATTACGATGGCTCTTGCGGATGCACAGACAAAGCGGATTGTCAAACCGATCAATGAATTAGATCCGGATAATCCGCAGACGGATCAGGTTTATGAAGAACTATATCCTCTTGTGAGAAGTCTTCAGAAACAGAAACTGACGATTCAGCAACAGATGCAGACACTCAGGAAAAAACAGGAGGAGTTCACAGCGATTACGGAAAATATGAAAGAGGGATTTATTGTTGTAGACAGCAAGGCAAATGTGATTTCGTACAATAGCAGTGCGGTGAGAATTCTCGGTGTGGATATCGAGAGCATGGAACATTCGGAAAATGGACAGGAGCATCGAAATGTGCTCAGCTTTAACCGCTCTGCAAGTTTTCGTGAGGTGGTAAATGATGCCCTGAATGGGGAGCGTGGTCAACAGAATCTGGAATTGAACGGGCGGTATTATCAGTTGATTGCGAGTCCGGTTGTGGAGTCGGGGGACAAGAGGGGAGCCGTTGTTGTGATCCTCGATGTGACGGAACAGCAGAATCGTGAGGAACTGCGCCGGGAGTTCACAGCAAATGTATCACACGAGCTCAAGACTCCGTTGACTTCAATCTCGGGATATGCGGAGATTATGAAGGATGGACTTGTGCGTCCGGAAGATATGGGAAGATTCTCAGAGAAGATATACTCGGAGGCACAGCGCCTGATTACGCTTGTCGGGGATATCATCAAATTGTCGCGTCTCGATGAGGAGAAAGTGGAGATTGAGAAGACGGATGTGGATCTGTGTCAGATTGCAGCGGGAGTCGTAACTCGCTTAAAGGAGACGGCGCACACCGCAGGAATTGAGATCTCACTTACCGCAAAACCGGCTGTTGTGAACGGGGCATCACAGATTCTTGATGAGATGATTTTCAATCTCTGTGAAAATGCAATCAAATACAATCGCCCACATGGAAGAGTGGATGTCGTTGTGGATGAAATCAACCATCATCCGACTGTGATCGTCAAGGATACGGGAATTGGAATTGCGGAGAAAGATCAGGATCGGATCTTTGAGCGTTTCTACCGAGTGGATAAGAGCCACTCCCGCCAGATTGGTGGAACAGGACTCGGACTTTCGATTGTAAAGCACGGGGCAATCTACCACAAGGCGAAGGTGGAGATGGATAGTAAGGTTGGAGTTGGAACGACGATTAGAATTGTGTTTCCGTGAGTTTTTCTAAAAGAATATGACGAGCATAAAGGGTATAATGGGGGCGCCGACGATGAGTAAAGTCCTGCAAACTCGTTCGCACTCCAGGTTCAACGTAGCGGTGCATAAGATCGCAAAATATGCGATCTAAACACCGACGTTTCACACGGGTTTGCAGCGACTTTCTCACCGCTGGCGCCCTGCACCATTCAACAACATATCCGATGTAGCTGGCATCCTGTTTTTGATGTGAAATAAAAGCGTGCAATATGCTCTAAAGTACACTTCGTGTGGGTAGCTGTGTGATAGCGGAGAAATGGTTTGGAGTTTCCTGCTCCGAAACTCCGAGAATTCCGCCAAATATTTCGGAGCCCTTACAGCTCGCAGTTACCTACGGTACGCGGGAACGGGATCACGTCTCTGATGTTGCCCATTCCGGTCAGGTACATCACGCATCTCTCAAATCCCAGTCCGAAACCGGAGTGACGGGTGGAACCGAACTTGCGCAGATCCAGATAAAACTGGTAGTCCTCCTGTTTGAGTCCGAGCTCGTTCATGCGGGCAAGCAGTTTCTCGTAATCGTCCTCACGCTGGCTTCCTCCGATGATCTCGCCGATACCCGGTACGAGGCAGTCCATAGCGGCAACCGTCTTGTTGTCCGGATTCATCTTCATGTAGAAGGCCTTGATCTCCTTCGGATAGTCGGTTACGAATACTGGGCGCTTGTAGATCTCCTCGGTCAGGTAACGCTCATGCTCGGTCTGAAGATCGCATCCCCAGGATACCTTGTAATCAAACTTATCATTGTGTTTCTCAAGAATCTCAATTGCCTCGGTGTAGGTCACATGACCGAACTCAGAGTTCAGCACACCATTTAAGCGCTCTAAGAGTCCCTTGTCAACGAACTGGTTGAAGAAATTCATCTCCTCCGGTGCGTTCTCGAGAACGTAACGGATCACATACTTGAGCATGCTCTCAGCAAGGTTCATATCGTCCTGAAGATCAGCGAATGCGATCTCCGGCTCGATCATCCAGAACTCAGCTGCATGACGGGTTGTGTTGGAATTCTCTGCGCGGAAGGTCGGTCCGAAGGTGTAAACATTGCGGAATGCCATTGCATAAGTCTCGACGTTCAGCTGTCCGCTTACGGTCAGGTTCGTTGGTTTTCCGAAGAAATCCTTGGAGAAGTCGACAGAGCCGTCCTCGTTCTTCGGGATGTCGTTCAAATCCATCGTTGTAACCTGGAACATCTCACCTGCGCCCTCGCAGTCACTTCCGGTGATCAGCGGAGTGTGAACGTAAACGAAACCGCGCTCCTGGAAGAACTGGTGAATTGCATAAGCGATCAGGGAGCGAACACGGAATACAGCCTGGAAGGTGTTGGTGCGTGCTCTTAAATGCGGGATTGTGCGGAGGTACTCTAAGGTGTGACGTTTTTTCTGAAGCGGATACTCCGGAGCAGATGCGCCCTCGACGAGAATCTCAGTTGCCTGGATCTCAAACGGCTGTTTTGCCTGCGGGGTAGCGACAAGCGTACCCTTTACAATGATTGCAGCGCCAACGTTGAGCTTGCTGATCTCGCTGAAATTTGCCATTGTGTCGTGGTAAACAACCTGAAGAGTCTCAAAATAGCTTCCGTCGCTGACAACAATAAATCCAAATGCCTTGGAATCACGGACACTGCGCACCCATCCGCCGATGGTGATCTCCTTGTCCATGTAGGTTTCTCTGTTTCGGTAAAGTTCCCGAACCGTAACTAAATTCATGATAAATCTTTCGCTAAAAAAATAAAACTTTTTAGCTTTTCCTTTCTTAAAAAATTTTTCAGCCTATCTAAGAGTATACTTTATTTTTTTCTGTGATTCAAGGGAAAAGCCATGTTTTTGTGGGTGGAATTCCGAAAAATGAAAATATTCAGAGGCGGAATAAGCACTTAAAAAATGAAATCGGAAGGACTCAGGTCTTGTGGTTAATATAAGAAAAAACACTATATATAGACAAAAAAGTTTTGAACCCGAAAAATGTCGGAAAATGCACAAAAAACTCACAAATTAATTTCAATATTTGTTCACTATTTGAGAGATGTGTGGTATAATAAAAATCACCAAGAAAATACACAGCGAGGTGATAGCGTGATTAAGAAAGAGATGATCGCCATGCTTTTGGCGGGAGGACAGGGAAGCCGTCTTGGCGTGCTGACACAGAAGGTAGCAAAGCCGGCGGTTTCATTTGGAGGTAAATATCGGATCATTGATTTCCCACTCAGCAACTGTATCAACTCCGGAGTTGACACGGTTGGAGTTTTGACGCAGTATCAGCCATTGAGGCTGAATGCACATATCGGAATTGGTATTCCGTGGGATCTGGACCGCAATGTAGGTGGTGTAACCATTTTGCCGCCATATGAGCGCAGTAAGGGAAGCGATTGGTATACCGGAACTGCAAATGCAATTTTCCAGAACCTGGAGTATATGGAATCCTACAATCCGGACTATGTTCTGATTCTTTCCGGTGACCATATCTACAAGATGGATTACGAGGTAATGCTGGAGTATCACAAGGCAAACAATGCGGATGTGACGATTGCAGCGATGCCGGTTCCGATTGAGGAGGCAAGCCGTTTCGGTATTGTTATTACTGATGACAACAACCGGATTACAGAGTTCGAGGAGAAACCTGCAAATCCGAGAAGCAATCTTGCAAGTATGGGTATTTACATATTCAGTTGGCCGGCATTGAAGGAGGCTCTGCTCAGCCTGGCTGATGTACCTGGCTGTGATTTTGGAAAACATGTGATTCCTTACTGCTTCGATAAGGGTGAGAGAATCTTCGCTTATGAGTACAATGGATACTGGAAGGATGTCGGTACTCTCGGTTCTTACTGGGAGGCAAATATGGAGTTGATCGACATCATTCCGGAATTCAACCTGTATGAGGAGTACTGGAAGATCTACACGAAGAGTGATATCATTCCTCCTCAGTATGTAGCACCGGATGCAATCATTGAGAGAAGCATCATCGGAGAGGGAACAGAGATTCACGGCTCTGTTTACAATTCCGTAATCGGTGCAGGTGTCACGATTGAGCCGGGCGCAGTCGTTCGGGATTCCATCGTGATGCGAGACAGTGTGGTGAAGGCTGGAGCGAATGTCAACAAGGCAATCCTCGCGGAGGATACTGAGGTCGGCGAGGGCGCAGAACTGGGTGTCGGCGAGTATGCACCGAGCAAGTATGATCCGAAGGTTTACCAGTTTGATCTCGTGACCGTCGGGGAACACAGTGTGATCCCGGATCATGTGAAGGTTGGTAAGAATACCGCCATATCCGGAAAGACGGAGAAAGAAGATTATCCGGATGGACAGCTGGCAAGCGGAGACTACATTATAAAGGCAGGTGGCGTACGATGAGAGCGATTGGTATTGTATTAGCAGGCGGAAACAGCAAGAGAATGAGAGAACTGTCCAACAAACGGGCGATCTCCGCAATGCCGGTTGCAGGAAGCTACCGAAGCATCGATTTTGCGCTCAGCAACATGAGCAATTCCCATATTCAGAGCGTGGCAGTATTCACTCAGTATAACTCCCGCTCCCTCAATGAGCATTTGAGCTCTTCAAAATGGTGGGATTTCGGAAGAAAGCAGGGAGGTCTCTTTGTTTTCACTCCTACGATCACCGCAGAGAACAGCGACTGGTACCGTGGCACCGCAGATGCCCTGTATCAGAACCTTTCTTTCTTAAAGAACAGCCATGAGCCATATGTAGTCATCGCTTCCGGTGATTGTGTGTACAAGCTCGACTACGGCAAGGTTCTCGAGTATCACATCGAGAAGAAGGCAGATATCACCGTTGTCTGCAAGGACATGCCGGAGGATATGGATGTGACCCGTTATGGTCTCGTGAAGACGAACGATGACGGTCGTATCACCGAGTTCGAGGAGAAGCCGATGGTTGCAACCTCCAACACCGTTTCCTGTGGTATTTATGTCATCCGTCGTCGTCAGCTGATTGAGCTGATTGAGCGCTGTGCAGCGGAGGACAGAGTGGACTTCGTGAGAGACATTCTGGTTCGTTACAAGAACCTCAAGCGCATTTATGCGTACAGACTGAACAGCTACTGGAGCAACATCGCTTCCGTGGATTCTTATTATCAGACAAACATGGATTTCCTGAAGCCGGATGTACGTCGTTACTTCTTCCGCGAGTATCCGGACATTTACTCCAAGGTAGATGATCTTCCGCCGGCAAAATACAATCCGGGAGCATCCGTGAAGAACAGTCTGATTTCCAGTGGATGTATCATCAACGGAACCGTAGAAAATTCGGTTCTGTTCAAGAAAGCCTATGTGGGCAACAACTGTGTGATCCGCAATTCCATCATTTTGAATGACGTCTATATCGGAGACAACACCGTCATTGAAAACTGCATCGTCGAAAGCCGGGATACAATCCGTGCGAATACGACTTACATCGGTACGCCGGATGATATCAAGATTGTAGTGGAAAAGAACGAGAGATATACGTTATAGGACAGGCTAGGCAGCAGCCTGAATGCTGAAAAATACAAGAGAGAGCGTAGTGTGGGGGACACATGTACGACATGGAAGGGGCTTTGCGATATGCAGATAACGGATGTTAGAGTGAGAAGAATCGAAAAAGAGGGCAAGATGAAGGCCATTGTCTCTATCACGCTGGACAATGAGTTCGTCATTCATGATATTAAGGTAATTGAAGGAGAGAAAGGTCTGTTTATAGCAATGCCTAGTCGCAAGGCAGCAGACGGAGAGTACCGGGATATTGCACATCCGATCAATTCGGAGACCCGTGATACGATTCAGAAAGCCATTTTGACAAAGTATGAGATGACTGCTTTGGAAAGTCAGGAAGACGAGACTTACGCATAAAAATTTAAGCCTGGGAATCACACAAAGAAAGTATGCATCTTGAAAGAAAAATAGATTGATATGTGACTGTGAGAAGATCTCCTGCATTGGCGGGGGATCTTCTCATTTTTATCTTGCAGAGGAAATTTGCTTGTGCTATAATGAGTCCCGTTTATCTAAAAGATGGAAACCTGTATTCGTATTAGGGAAAGGATTTTATTTATGGAAAAAACGCAGAAAAAAGACATGTCTCCTGTCAGGGATATGACGAGCGGAAACCCGTTGAGCCTGATTCTGGCATTTGCGGTGCCGATGCTGATGGGAACGCTGTTTCAGCAGTTTTACAGCATGGTCGATACAATCATTGTGGGGAAATTTCTCGGCGTTGATGCGCTTGCCTCAGTAGGATCGACTGGTGCAGTCAATTTCATGGTCAACGGTTTTGTGATCGGTGTGACGGCAGGATTTGCGATTCCGGTTGCCCAGCAGTTCGGTGCGCAGAATTACCGGAACATGAGAAAATATGTGGCAAACACGATCTGGCTGACGATTGGATTCTCTGTTGTGATGACGGCTGTGATCGGAGCACTGACGTGGAAGATCCTTGTGTGGATGCGGACCCCGGAGAACATCATTCAGGGCGCATATAACTATATTTTCATCATCTTCCTCGGAATTCCGGTGACTTACCTCTACAACCTGACGGCGAGCATCATCCGGGCGCTCGGTGATTCGAAGACGCCAGTCTATTTCCTGATTTTGTCGTCTCTCGTCAACATCGTGCTCGACTACATCTCGATTAATTTTCTTGGAATGGGAGTTGCAGGACCGGCATGTGCGACCGTTATCTCTCAGGGACTTTCCGGCATTCTTTGCGTACTTTATATGAAGAAGAAATTCACAATTCTTCACTTTCAGAAGGGTGAGATGGAGTTTGACGGACGGATGTGTCTGAATCTGTGCAACATGGGAATCCCGATGGGACTTCAGTACTCGATCACCGCGATCGGATCTGTTATCTTGCAGACCGCAGTCAACACGCTTGGTTCTGTCGCAGTTGCGTCTGTCACTGCAGGTCAGAAAGTCAGCATGTTCTTCTGCTGTGTGTTTGATGCACTCGGAGGAACAATGGCGACGTATGCGGGACAGAACGTCGGTGCCGGGAAAATTGATCGAATCATCAGTGGTGTGAAGGCGGCGACGATTCTCGGTAGCATTTATGCGGTTGTCGCATTTGCGGTGTTGTTCTTCTTTGGCGGATATATCCCGCTGTTGTTCGTGGATGCGGACCAGACGCTCGTGATTCATCAGGCACACCTCTTCTTGATCTTCAACTCGCTGTTCTATATTGCACTTGTGTTTGTCAATGTGTGGCGGTTCTGTATTCAGGGTATGGGATATTCGGCATTTGCGATTCTTGCGGGTGTCTGTGAGATGTTTGCGCGTTCGATGATCGGATTTGTCGGCATTCCGAAGTTTGGATACATTGCAGTCTGCTTTGCATCCCCGCTTGCGTGGGTTTGCGCAGACTGCTTCCTGATTCCGGCGTTTTATCACTGTATTGGGCGGTTGAGAAGGATGCTGAATAAGGAAAAGAAATAGTGAAATGAGGCTTCTCAGACGGAAAAAATCCTGCAAACTCGTTCGCACTCCGGGTTCGACGTAGCGGTGCATAAGGTCGCAAAGGACGTGACCTAAACACCGACGTCTCACACGGGTTTGCAAGATCTTTCCCGTCCTCGAAGTCTTACTGGATCAGTGAAAAGATTATGGATAGAATCTTTTATATAATAGATGATAAAAATGGAGAAGAAACCAGAGTCAGTTCTGGTTTCTTCTCCATTTTTTGCTTTTGATTCTCCAGATACACAGGATCATGCGGATCAGGCAGTCGACTGCGATTGCAAGCCAGACACCGACGACACCGAGTCCGAGCGGGTGGATTGCAAACCAGACGAGACCGATGCGCAGTCCCCACATGCCGATGATGCTCACGAGGAGAGCGAAGCGGACATCACCGGAAGCGCGGAAGATTCCGCCGGCGATCACGGTGAAACTGAAAAAGATCTCCGTCGTGGCTGCGACAAAGAGGGTGCGCGTTCCGAGTGCGACGACATCAGGGTCCGGGCTGAACAGGTGGATGATCGGACCGGAGAACAGGGCGACAGGAACGCAGGCGAGAACGATGACGATCGAGCCAATCCAGCTGATCCGGACGGCAAAGCGGTCTGCGAGGTCTGTTCGATGTGCGCCGAGTGCCTGCCCGACAAGTGCGGTTGCGGTGTAGGCAAAACCGTAGGCGGGCAGGTAGAGAATTCCCTCTGTCTGGTTCGTCAGATAATGGGCGGCGAGGGAGATTGTACCAAGTCCCGAGATCATCGCGGTCAGGGCGATCTGTCCAGAAGTCAGAGTCAGGCGCTCAAGGAGTACGGGCACGCTGATCTGCCAGAGCTGGGCGAGGGTCTGCCGTTCTACGCGAAAGTCTGCGTGAAGAAGATTGAGCTGAATCGGTGTCTTTCCAAATGTCAGAAAGGCGAGAAGGATCAGCAGGAGCAGACACTGGGAGAGTGCGGTCGAAGTTCCGGCACCGGCGACACCGAGACCTGCTCCCCAGATCGAAAACGAAGTTCCTCCAATCGTGATTGTCCGTGTCGGATAGATCAGGAAAAAGTTTCCGATGATGTTGGCGACGTTTGCCGTCAGGTTGGCGGTCAATGGAATCCGTGTGTTTCCGGCGGAACGGAAGACTGCGGAGATCGTCACGCACATCGCCTGTGCAGTCAGCCCAAAGCCGATGATCTGCATGTAGCGCTGAGCCTGAGGGATGACCTCGGGATCTGCGCCGAGCCAGATTGGGAGCGGGTGACAGATCAGTTCCACTGCCAGAGACAGGGTGATTCCGAGAACCGCAGAACAGAGGAGAGCCTGAGCTGTGATGCGCCGGGCGTTGACGGGATCTCCAGCGCCGACGGTGTGGGAAATCAAATAGGAGAATCCCACGCTGAGCGCAGTGATAAATCCGTTGATCAGCCAGATGCTCGAGATGTTGACGGCAACGGCCGCAGTCGCAGATGCGCCGATCGAGCCGACCATTGCGGTATCTGCGAGGGAAGCCATACAGATCAGAAACTGTTCGAGGATCGCGGGCCATGCGAGCATCAGAATCGTGCGCGTCAGGTGGCGCTGGGCGGAGTCGGACAGAATGTCTGGGGTCTGTGATTCCTTTGACTGTGCTCTTGTTTGGGTGCTTGCGTTACTCATGATCCGGCACCGAAAAACCGTTCTGTTTTAAAACCCAGGAGGCAACGGCACGGTTTGTGTCGAGCCATGCGCCGTGAGATTTCATGTAGCCGATCAGCCGGCTGAGCATCTGAACACGGCTTGCGCGTCCGACAAACTGAGGGTGGAGAACGAAGTTGATCATGCGTCCCTCGACGGCAAGGGTGTCAAACTCATCTTTCCAGATCTCGTACATCTCATCCGGGGACTTGAGTCCGTAGCGTTCCGGGGCGGCATCGGTGTAGAAATCATAGGCGGTGTCGTCGAAGATCGAGTCTTTTGGAAGTTCGACGAGCGGGACGGTCTTTCCGTCGATCTGGTGGAGAAACGGACCGTCGCTGTCACGCCAGTTACTGCTGTAAATATAGCCGTGCTCAAGGAAGAGGCGCAGGCTGTAATCGTGGATGACTCCACCGGGTGCGCGATGACCGGCGATTTTCTGACCGGTCAGATCATAGATGATCTTTTCACTGCGATGCATTGTTGCGTCTTCCTGCTCGTAAGTCGTTGCAGTGGATTCCTCGTGGAGATAGCCGTGGAAACCGATGTCGTGTCCGCGTCTTGCGATTTCTTTCACGACGAGTGGATATTTCTCTGCGATGACACCCGGGATGAAGAAGGTTGCCTTTACCTGATGGACGTCGAGCATGTCGAGGATGCGCGGAACTCCCTGTTTCGGACCGTATGCCCCGCGGGAAAGGTTTGTCATGTGTGCGGTGCTTCCGTCTCCGTGTGTTGTCCACATCGTTTCTGCATCGAGATCGAATGCCATCATGACGGCAATTCGTTTGTTATCCGGCCATTTGATTGTCTCTGCGTTCATCACTGAATTCCTCCGTTTTCTTCTGTCCGATTGTTTAAGTTTGTCGACAGATTTTGAGTCTGATTTCCGTTCTGATTCTGTTCCAGGACATAGCGGGCAACTTCCTCGCAGGTTGCAATCCATGCGCCGTGTGCCTTCATGTAGGAAATCAGTTCGCCGACCATTCCGATTCGACTTGCGCGACCGATCATCTGAGGGTGAAGTTTCAGGATGAAAATCTTGTTACCTTCGAGTGCAAGTCCGTCAAATTCCTGTTTCCAGTTTCCGAATACCTCGCGGTTCGGATACATACAGCGGACAGCGGGATCACTGAACGTGAAATAATAATAGGTAAAATCGTCCATCGTGATGTCGTTTGGAAGCTCGACGAGAGGAAGCGTCTTGTCATCCTGCTCCCAGAGATAAGCCCAGTCACAGTCTTTCATTGAGGAGCTGTAAAGGTATCCGCGCTCAGCAAGAAGCTGTGGGGTAAACGGATGGATCACGCTCTCCGGTCCGCGGTGACCGACCGGTTTTCTTCCGGTGATCTCAGCAAGAATTGCCTCACTTCGGTCAAGAATCTCGCACATCTCCTCACGGGAGAGATTCGGATCGGACTCGTGCATATATCCGTGGCAGGCGATCTCGTGACCCCGGCGGTGAATCTCCTCAACGGTGTCGCGGTAAGTCTCAGCGACGATTCCCGGAACGAAGAATGTGGATTTGATGTTCATCGTGTCGAGCATGTCGAGGCATCGGCGAAGTCCTTCGTGCGGGCCATACTGTCCGCGGGAGAAGTCTGTGAATCCGATTTTCGTTCCCTTTGTCTTTGCGCGGGAGATGCGGAGAAATTCGGCATCGTAATCGAAGGTGACCATGACAGCAATCCGGGCACCATTCGGCCAGGTGATTGCAGGACCACTGCTTTTTCCATCTGCAATGTAACTCATAAATAATGATACTCCTTTCAGGTTTCCATTAGTTTCCATTAGGTAGGTTTGCGTTTTTTGCAAATTTGTCAGAAATAAAACAAATATATAAATATAGAAAATAAAGACATATTCCACTGCATCCATTAAAAGAGATCCGAATTTGTTCGGAATTGGGATGCATCTCGATTATAAGCATGGTTTTTCGCAATGTCAACTGCCAGCGCCTTTGCGTGAAAAAACAAAAAATGAGAAAAACAAATTACGAATGACATTTTCACTAGATTTTGTATGATTTCTGTTCGGATTTGCATACATGGACAGTTGAAACCTGTGGATGAAAGTGCTATAATTATGCGATATCTTGTATTTTGATACATATAGGTACAAATGAGGAGGAGAAAAACAATGAGAAAAAGTCTGATTTGGGCAGCAAGCGCAATGATGGCAATCGGTCTGCTGACCGGTTGTGGAAGCAGTAAGAGTGCGGAGACCACCGCAGAGGCTTCTGTCGCAGAGAGCAGTAGTGAGGAGAGCACTTCCGCAGAGGCTGAGAGCAGTTCTGAGGAAGCAGAGAGCAGTGAGGCAGAGGTATCTGCTGACAACCCATTCAACGGAAAGACCGTAAAGGTTGGATGTTCTGCAACTTTCGTACCGTTTGAGTCTATCGAGATGGCAGCAGACGGATCAAAGACCTATGTTGGTATGAACATCGACATCGTAAAGGATGTTGTTGAGAAGAATGGCGGAACCGTAGAGTTCGTTGATATGCCGTTTAAGAGCCTGATGGCAGCAATTCAGGCTGGACAGATTGATTTCTGCAGTGGCGGTATGGCTCCGACTGAGGAGAGAGAGAAGACTCTGGATTTCTCCGATATCTTCTTCTATCCGAGAAATGCAATCGTATATCGCGCAGAGGATGATTATCCGAACCTGGATTCCCTTCAGGGCAAGACCGTTGCTTATGCATTTGGAACCAACTACCAGCAGGTAGCTGAGAGCATTCCGGATGCTCAGGCAGTAGGTATTCAGGGAAGCCCGGCATGTATCGAGGAAGTAAAGAGCAAACGTGCAGATGCCTGCATCATTGATGGTGCTGGTGCAGCAGAGTTCTTAAAGAACAATGCAGAGCTGAAGATGAGCCTGCTTGACAAGACCGATGACTGCTTTGCAATCGGTTTCCCGAAGAATTCTCCGTACTATGAGACCTTCAACAACACGCTCAAAGAGATGATGGAGAATGGTGAGCTTGATGCCATCATCGCAGATCATCTGAGCGAGCAGTTCATTCTGGACTAATTTGATTTTTGATTAATGAATCCGGAAAGGTAGGAATATTTATATGAAGCTCGATTTTAGTAGCGTCTGGCAGTACTGGCCGTTTCTTTACCATGGCGCGCTGACAACCTTAAAGATAACGGCTATCTCGGCTGTGCTTGGATTCGTGCTTGGTGTTCTGCTGTCGTTGATTAAAATCAGCAAATGCAGACCATTAAACTGGTTTGGAACGTTTTATACTTCTATTTTCCGAGGAACTCCGCTTCTCGTTCAGCTGTGTATCGTCCATTTTGGACTTCCGCAGTTGACGGGAATGACATTGACGACGATGCAGTCCGGTGTTCTGACGTTCTCTCTGAATTCCGCAGCGTATATCTCTGAGATTTTCCGAGGCGGAATCAATGGTGTGGACAAGGGACAGTATGAGGCTGCAATGTCCCTCGGTGTCGGCTATCGCGATATGATGAAGGACATCATTCTTCCACAGGCTGTCAAGCACATCCTGCCGAGTTTGGTGAACGAGGCGATTTCTCTGTTGAAGGAGTCCTCGATTCTTTCTTATATCGGAGCGGTGGAACTGCTTCGTGCAGCAGATCAGATCACGGTGCTCACATTCCGTTTCTTTGAGCCGTATCTGGTTATCGCTGTGATTTATTATATTCTGGTAATGATTTTATCGATGGTTGCAAGCCGTCTTGAGAGGTGGGTGAACAGAAGTGATCGAGTTTCGTGATGTACATAAGAGCTTTGGCTCTCTGGAAGTATTAAAGGGAATCAACTTAAAGATCGAGAAGGGACAGGTTGTAACCCTGATCGGACCGTCCGGTTCCGGAAAATCCACGATTCTGAGATGTATGAACCTTCTGGAGCGTCCGACAAGCGGTCAGGTGCTGATCGCAGGAAAGGATATTACCGCACCGAAGACGGATATTCAGGGAATCCGAAAGAACATCGGAATGGTGTTCCAGCATTTTAATCTGTTCCCGCATATGACTGTCATGGAAAATATGACGTATGCCCCGGTCCGTGTAAATAAACTCTCCAAGGATCAGGCAGAGCAGAAGGCGATGGAATTGCTGAAACTCGTTGGGCTGACGGAGAAGGCACAGTCTTATCCGGGCAAGCTCTCTGGTGGTCAGAAGCAGAGAATTGCAATTGCGAGAGCGCTTGCGATGGAACCGGAGATCATGTTGTTCGATGAGCCGACGAGTGCACTTGATCCGGAGATGGTAAAAGAGGTTCTTGAGGTTATCAAGGGACTCGCACATACCGGAATCACGATGGCGCTTGTCACGCATGAGATGGGATTTGCGAGAGAGGTATCTGACAGAGTTTGCTTCATCGATAATGGACTGATTGTCGAGGATGCCGATCCGGCAGAGTTCTTCTCACATCCGAAGAGCGAGAGAGCACAGAATTTCCTGGATATGGTGCTGTAATCAAGGCTATCTCTTGGGAGTTTTGATTTTGGTACTAATAGGAATCGAATTCTTTTATGAATTTTGAGGGCTTTGAGAATTTTGAAAATTGGGTGGGGCTCCTCAGGCGGGTAAAGTCCTGCAAACTCGTTCGCACTCCGGGTTCGACGTAACGGTGCATAAGGTCGCAGAATACGCGACCTAAACACCGACGTCTCACACGGGTTTGCAGGATCTTTCCCGCCCTCAGAGCCCTGCTAGTTACTCTCAAGATTCTAAAGAATTTCATTCCAACTATTAACATAACGCATAAAAACAGAAATGTGAAAAAGAAGTCTTGCGAGGCTTCTTTTTTTGCACTATAAAAAAATTTAGATAGAAGTTATAGGAAAAAATTAAAGATGAGAGAGAGTTAGGCGGGACTTTACAACCCACGTTACAACTGCTAAAATGGTGCAAGACTCAAAATTCTTATTTTATGAAATTGGATAAAAAATGAAAATATGAGTATACAGAATTATTTGAACGTGTAATGTGAGAAAGGAAAGAACAATGTATATAATTGCAGGACTTGGAAACCCGACACGGGAATATGATAAGACAAGACACAATGCAGGCTTTTCCGTGATCGATGTGCTGGCAGATCGCCACAACATTGATGTGAGTGAGAAGAAGCATAAAGCACTTTGTGGAAAGGGAATGATAGAGGGCGAGAAGGTCATTCTTGTAAAACCGCAGACATACATGAATCTTAGCGGAGAAAGTATCCGTGAGGTTATGGACTACTACAAGCTTGATCCGTCTGAAGAGCTGATTGTGATTTACGATGATATCAGCCTTAATCCGGGACAGCTCAGAATCCGTCTGAAGGGAAGCGCAGGCGGTCACAATGGAATCAAAAATATCATTGCCCAGCTTGGAACTCAGGAATTCCCGAGAATCAAGGTTGGAGTTGGTGCAAAACCGCCGAAGATGGATCTTGCAGATTATGTGCTGGGACATTTTTCAGCTGAAGATCAGACTGTGATGAATGAAGCATTTAAGGAGGCATCAGACGCAGTAGAAATGATGTTGCGAGAGGGTGCTGATCGTGCGATGAATCATTATAATGCGAAGAAAAAAGCAGAGTAAAAGTATTTAAAGGGATTTTTCAGATTCACTGTAGAATTATCCAGTATAATATGGAAGCGACAGAGGCGAGAAGGTCTAAGCAAACCCGTGTGAGACGCCGGTGCATAAGGTCGCGTTTTTTGCGACCTTATGCACCGCTGCGTCCGCTCTGCGTATCGAGGAAGCGCCAGTGACGCTTCCGCTGATTTACCCGGAGTGAGAACGGGTTTGCGTGACTTATCTCGCCGGCGGAGCATTATGAAAGAAAATGTGAGTATGAAAAAACACTATTACAATGAATAATAACGTGTAAAAAATATCGATGTAAGTAATTTTGAAGATGGATTGAAAAATTATTTTAATGCGACATGTGGAGGTGAAGAGAAGATGAGTCAGGTATTTGCAAGTCCGCTGTCGGAACTGGCGGAGTTCGAAGAGTTGAATCGAGAGATCCAGCGGAGAAAAGGTCCCGTTCAGGTCAGCGGATGCATGGATTCCCAGAAAGTACATCTGATGCAGGAGATGGCATCTGAGATACCATGGAAACTTGTGGTGACGTATGAGGATGCAAGAGCAAAAGAAATCTACGACGATTTCTGCTGTTTCCGAAATGATGTGTGGCTGTATCCTGCAAAGGATCTGCTGTTTTACAGTGCGGATATTCACGGAAATCTTCTGGCGCGCCAGCGAATCTCTGTGCTTCGTCATCTGATGGAAGATGCATCCGGTGTGATCGTGACGACACTTGACGGTCTGATGGATCATCTTCTCTTGCTTTCGCAGATGAAAAAACACGTTTTGCATATTGAGAACGGTCAGGAACTCGATCTGGATTACTGGAAAGATCAGCTTGTGCGACTCGGATATGAGCGCACCGCTCAGGTTGACGGCATGGGGCAGTTCTCAATCCGCGGAGGCATTCTCGACATTTTTCCGCTGACCGAGGAAGTGCCGATCCGAATTGAGCTGTGGGACACGGAGGTTGACTCAATCCGCTCGTTTGATTTGGAGAGTCAGCGCTCGATTGAACAGCTCGATTTGATTTCCATCTATCCGGCGATGGAGACGATTCTGACCCCGTTTCAGCTCACAGATGGAGTGAAGAGAATCCGTGAGGAGGAGAAGATCTATGAGCAAAGTCTGAGAAGTCAGCGAAAGACCGAGGAAGCCGGGCGCATCCTGCGGATTGTGAATGAGCTGACTGAGGGCATTGAGGAGGGATGGGATCTACAGGGGCTTGATGCCTATCTCTCGTATTTCAGCAAGGAGACGGTGTCATTTCTTGATTACTTCGATCCGGAGACGAGTATAATCTTTCTGGATGAGCCGGCGCGGCTTCGCGAAAAGGGAACCGCAGTTGAGACAGAGTTTCGAGAGAGCATGATGCACCGCCTGGAGAAGGGATATTTGCTTCCGGGGCAGACTGCTCTTCTCTATCCGGTCAATGAGGTTCTCGCACATGCACAGCGCGCAAATACCGTTTATCTGACCGGACTGGAACAGAAACTTCCGGGGATGGAAGTGAAGAACCGCTATGCGATCAGTGTGAAGAATGTTGCGTCCTATCAGAATAATTTTGAGATGCTGATCAAGGATCTTCAACGGTGGAAGCGCGAGAAATACCGTGTGATTCTGCTCTCGGGTTCGAGGACAAGGGCAAGCCGTCTTGCGGGCGATTTGAGAGAGTACGAGTTGAGTGCATTCTGCCCGGATGATGAGGAGCGAAAGGTTCAGCCCGGCGAGATTCTTGTGACTTATGGAAAGCTCCACCGTGGATTTGAGTATCCGCAGATTCGATTTGTCGTCATCACTGAGGGCGATATGTTTGGCGTGGAGCGTAAGAAAAAGAAGCGTCGGAAAACCTCGTATGAGGGAAAGAAGATTCAGAGTTTTACTGAGCTTTCTGTCGGCGACTATGTTGTCCACGAAGATCATGGACTCGGTATTTACCGCGGAATCGAGAAAATCGAGAGAGACAAGGTCGTAAAAGATTATCTGAAGATCGAGTACGCGGATGGGGGAAATCTTTATCTGCCGGCGACAAGACTCGAGGGAATCCAGAAGTATGCGGGCGGGGATGCAAAGGCGCCGAAGTTAAATAAACTCGGCGGAGAGCAGTGGAACAAGACAAAGACGCGCGTGCGCACTGCTGTGAAGGAGATCGCGAAGGATTTAGTCAAGCTCTATGCGGCGCGACAGAATACGGATGGATTTGTTTATGGACCGGACACGGTGTGGCAGAGAGAATTTGAGGAACTTTTCCCGTATGAGGAAACCGACGATCAGCTCACTGCGATCGAGGACACGAAGCGCGATATGGAGAGCCATAAGATCATGGATCGTCTGATCTGTGGAGATGTTGGTTATGGCAAGACGGAGATTGCCCTGCGCGCAGCATTTAAGGCGATTCAGGAGGGCAAACAGGTCGTCTATCTCGTTCCGACGACAATTCTTGCGCAACAGCATTACAATACCTTTGTTCAGCGTATGAAAGAATTCCCGGTCCGCGTTGATCTGATGTCACGCTTCCGGACTCCGACGCAGATCAAGAACACGATTGAGGCACTCAAAAAGGGACAGGCGGACATCGTGATCGGCACACAACGCGTGCTCTCAAAAGATGTGAAATTCAAGGATCTCGGTCTTTTGATCATCGATGAGGAACAGCGCTTTGGTGTCGCGCACAAAGAGAAAATCAAACAGCTCAAGGAAAATGTTGATGTTTTGACGATGACGGCGACACCGATTCCGCGTACCCTGCACATGAGTCTCGTCGGAATCCGCGATATGAGCGTGCTCGAAGAACCGCCGGTTGACCGAGTTCCGATCCAGACCTATGTGATGGAGTACAACGAGGAGATGATCCGCGAGGCGGTGAACCGTGAGCTTGCGCGGGGCGGACAGGTCTACTATGTATATAACCGCGTCAAGGATATCGAGGAGGTTGCAGGAAAGATTCAGAAGCTCGTTCCGTCCGCAAATGTCGTCTACGCGCACGGGCAGATGTCGGAGCACAAGCTCGAGAAGATTATGTTTGATTTTATCAACGGCGATACCGATGTGCTTGTGTCGACGACGATCATTGAGACGGGACTTGATATTCCGAATGCGAATACGATGATCATCCACGATGCCGACCAGATGGGACTCTCCCAGCTCTATCAGCTCCGCGGGCGTGTTGGACGCTCGAACCGCACGTCGTATGCATTTCTGATGTATAAGAGAGACAAACTCCTCAAGGAAGAGGCGGAGAAGCGTCTTCAGGCAATCCGAGAATTCACGGAACTCGGAAGTGGAATCAAGATCGCGATGCGAGATCTCGAGATTCGAGGAGCGGGAAATGTGCTCGGCGCGGAACAGCACGGCCATATGGAGGCAGTCGGATACGATCTGTACTGTAAGCTCTTGAATCAGGCAGTCCTTGCGCTCAAGGGAGAGCGAAATGAGGAGGACGAGTTCGAATCCGTTGTGGAGTGTGACATCGACGCTTATATTCCGGCTTCCTATATCAAGAATGAGTATCAGAAGCTCGACATTTACAAGCGAATTTCTGGGATTGAGAACGAAGAGGAATACATGGATATGCAGGATGAACTGCTTGACCGTTTCGGAGAGATCCCCAAACCGGTGGAAAATCTGCTTGTCGTCGCGATGCTCAAAGCAGAGGCACACCGCGCTTATGTGACGGAGGTCAAAATCAACCGTCAGGAAGTGCGCTTAAAGATGTTCAAGCAGGCAAAACTCGATCCGTCGGGAATTCCGGAGCTTGTTGCTTCTCAGAAGGGCAATCTCAAGTTTATGATGACGGAAGAACCGTATTTCCTGTATACAGAGAGAAAGAAGCAGAAAGATTGTATGGCAATGCTTGAGAAGGCGAAAGAGCTTCTTCTTTCGATCGGAAAACTTGCGGAAGATGCGAAAAATACAAACGATATAAAAGAACAGGATTCTGAGAATACGAATGAGAATACGAATGAGAAGGCAAATCAGAGTACAAATCAGAATACAAATTAGGACGATGTGAATCAGCATGTGAGATTGAGATGTGCAAAAAACCAAAAAAATCTCAGATGATTGTGGATAAAAAGATGCGCGGAGGATTGTGGAAATCTTCCGCGCATTTCTTATGTGGAAAAATACTATTCCGAAGACATGTGGATGATTCAAGTCGACTTTTTCGAAGACTTGGTTATATTACTGCTCCATCTTCTTCAGGATACTCTCAGCCACGCTGAGTCCGTTTGCAGATGCCTGCTGAAGTCCTCTTGTCACAGATGCACCGTCACCGACTGCGCGCAGACCGGAGATGCTTGTCTCGAAGTCCTTGTTTACAACAACTTTGTTGGAGTAGAATTTTACCTCAACACCGTAGAGCAGAGTCTCATCACTTGCGATACCCGGCGTTACCTTGTCGAGTGCGATCAGCATCTCGCTGATATCTTTCATGATACGGTAAGGCAGAACGAGAGACAGATCGCCCGGAACAGCATCCTTTAAGGTCGGGATCAGGTTGTTTCTGCACAGACGCTCCTCTGTGGTACGACGACCTCTCTGGAAATCACCGAAGGTCTGAACCATGATGCGACCACCGCAGAGCATGTTGGAGAGCTGGGCGATGTGCTTGCCGTACTCGATCGGCTCGTTGAACGGACGGGTGAAGTTCTTGCTCACGAGAAGTGCGAAGTTCGTGTTGGTTGTCTTGTACTCCTGAGACTTGTAAGCGTGACCGTTTACAACGGCGAGACCGTTCTCATAGTACTCCGTTGCAACTTCACCGGACGGGTTGGTACAGAAGGTACGAACCTTATCATCGAAGGTCGGGGTGTAGTAGACGAGCTTTGCCTCATAGAGGTTCTTGTTCAGGAACTCCATAACCTCATCGCGAACCTCAACACGGACACCGATATCGACGGTTCCGACCTGAGTCTCGATATCATGCTCTCCGCAGACGTGGGAGAACCAGTCAGAGCCCTCTCGACCGATTGCGGAAACGATTTCCGGCGCATAGTAGGTCTCGCCCTTGTCGGTGATGACGCCCTTTGCGACGTTGTCCTCGATTATGATGTTCTCAACCATCGTGTTGAACTCCATAATGACACCCTGAGCGAGCAGATGCTCCTGAAGACGGGTGTAAATCTTGTATCCCTCCTCGGTTCCGAGATGACGGATCGGGCACTCAATCAGCTTTAAGTTTGCGCCGATTGCCTTACGGCGGATCTCCTCGATCTCTCTCTGCTTGTCGACACCGTATACGCTGGTATCTGCGCCGAATTTCAGATAAATATCATCGGATTCCTTGATGAGTTGCACTGCACGGTCATAACCGAGAATCTCCGGAAGATTTCCGCCGACATCCGGGGAGAGGGACAGTTTTCCATCGGAGAATGCGCCTGCACCTGCAAATCCGGTCGTGATGGAGCACGGCTTACAGCCGACACATACACCAGTCGTTCTCTTCGGACATACACGCTTTTCGATCGGACGACCTTTCTCGATCATGAGAATTTTCATATCCGGTTTCTTCTCAATCAGTTTGTAAGCACAGAAGATACCGGACGGACCTGCTCCGATGATGATGACATCATAATTTTTCTGATTCTGACTCATGTACAAAACTCCTTTTCTTTAAACAAAAATGGTAATAAATAACCGCAATTCTGCATCGTTGATGTTGTTGATGCTGTCAAAAAGGCGCACAAAAAACCAGCATACGCGAAACAGAAGCCTGTAGGCAACTGTTTCGGCAGCTGGTAGAAACGTTCAACCTTATCGTGGTTATTGTTCATGCATCGCATAAACTCGAACCTATCTTGAACCTATACACGCATTTTGACGTTAATAGGCTATCACAAAATGCAGAATTTCGCAAGAGAAAAATGTCCTGTATTTCCATTAAAACAAGCGAGAATTATCCATTTTTCTTTGCGGATGTTGCCTCCATGTCAGCCGGCAGAACCAGGTTCAGAATGACGGATACGAGGAAGACAACGGCAACGCAGTTTTCTGCAAACACGGTGCGGATGATCTGCGGGAAGATCTCGAAGAGCTCCGGTGCCTGAGTAAATCCGATTCCGACACTCAGAGAAACCGAGGCGATCGTGATGTTTCTCTGGCTGTAACCGCAACGGCTCATCATCTGGATTCCACTCATGACGATCATTCCGAACATCATGATCGTGCAACCGCCGAGAACCGCATCCGGGAGCGTTGCAAGAAGTGCACCCACAGCCGGGAAGATGCCGGCAATGATCATGATAATAGCACCCGTCGCAATCGCATAGCGGTTTACGACTTTTGTCATTGCGACGAGACCGATGTTCTGGCTGAAGGACGTGATCGGAAGACATCCGAACAGTGCGGAGATCGAACTCACGAAACCATCGTAGGTGATCGATCCGGTCGTCTCTTTCTCGGAGGCATTTCGATCAAGTGCGGAGGATGCGAGTGCGGAGGTGTCACCGATCGTCTCTGTCGCAGAGACGAGGAAGATCAGCGTGACCGCGATAATCGCGTTCAGGTCAAACTCCGGCTTAAACGGGAGAAAGCTCGGAAGTGCGACAACAGAGACACCCTGCAAAGCAGAGAAGTCAACCACTCCCATAAAGATCGCAAGGATATAACCGACGATCAGTCCAAAGAGGACGGAGAGCTGTTTAAAATACGATTTTGCAAAAATGTGGAACAGCAGACAGCAGATCAGCGTCACCGTTCCGAGAATCCAGTTTGACGGTGCGCCGAAGTTTTCGCTTCCGCTGCCACCTCCGAAGGAGGCTGCACCGACAGATAACAGGGAAAATCCAATTGAGGTCACAACACTTGCGGAGACGATCGGAGTGATCAGCTTCATCCAGTACTTTGCAAACAGTCCGAGAATACCCTCGATCAGTCCGCCGACAAGGACAGCTCCGACAATTGCAGGGTAACCGTAGGCCGGACCGACATAGCAGAATACAGAGACGAATGTGAAGCTGATTCCCATCACAATCGGAAGTCCGGAACCGATCTTCCAAATTGGGAAGAGCTGAATCAGCGTTCCGATACCGGCGATGATCATTGCACACTGGATTAACATCGCGCTGTGGGAGGCATCAAGTCCGCAGGCTCCGGTGACAATGATGATTGGCGCAATATTTGCGACGAACATTGCCAGAATGTGCTGGAGACCAAACGGAACTGCCTGCGCGAGCGGGACATGACTGTCAAGTGTGTAAATGTTCTGAACGGAGGACTCTGTCGATTTCATCGTTTATGCCTCTTGCGGACGGAAGATGATCTCGCCCGTCTCGTCGTTCATGCCATCCACGATTGCGAGGGACTCGAGGTGGTATCCAAGGTTGCGGATCATGCGACCGCCCGGCTGGAAGCCCTTCTCGATTGCGATACCGATGCCCTCAACGGATGCGCCGGATTCAGCCACGATGGAGAGGAGTCCCTGAAGCGCACAGCCATTTGCAAGGAAGTCGTCGATGATCAGGACGTGATCCTCCGGACTCAGTACCTTCTTGGAAACGATGATCTGATTCTTGCACTTGTGGGTGAAGGACTCTACCTCAGCGACATACATCTCACCGTCAAGATTGATGCTCTTGGATTTCTTTGCAAATACAACCGGAACATGGAAGTGACGTGCAACCAGGCAGGCAATGCCGATGCCGGAAGCCTCGATTGTCAGGATCTTAGTGATCGGAGCGTCACCAAAACGTTTCTTGAACTCAGCACCCATCTGATCGATCAGCTCAATATCCATCTGATGATTCAGGAAGGTATCTACCTTCAGTACGTTACCCGGTTTTACAACTCCGTCTTTTACAATGCGTTCTTCCAGAAAATTCATTCTCTTTCCCTCTCCTATGTTTATTAAAATTAAAAAAGTTTGCGCAGAAAATGCGCAGACCTATTAGATAGTTACAGATATTGTACTACAAACAAGAAAAAATGAAAATGAGACATTTAGCCATTTTTTTTGAAGATCTGTATCAGTTTATAAGGGGATTTTCATAACAGAAAATCCCCTTCTGAGTTATACACTCCGCGAAGATACGCAGTAATTCTGATGGGAAAAGGTCAGCAAAGCTGACTGGAATTACGCGTCAGGTCGATGCTTGCGTCGACTTGAACTCAACTTACAATTTCGACCAGCATTTTGGCAGTTTTGGATTCTCCACACGGATCGGCTCTGGGTAAGTCTGTCCAAAAAGCTCGACCTCAACAGTTTCAATCACTTGAGGCTCCACTGGTTTATTTACTTCAACTCCCGGAATCGGAAAATCAACCGGAACGGTCTTTACGCCTGCAATGCGTCTGACTTCATCCATTCCGGATACGACATGTCCAAATACCGGGTAAGTGCCCTTGTGATCCGGGCAGTCGCGAAGAGGAAAGAAGAACTCACAGCTTGCAAGTCCTGCCTCTCCGTATCCGCCCATGCAGACACAGCCCGGGTGGGAGTCGAGCGGAGTGATCTCCGGATGAAGTTTAAATTCATTCGGAATCAGATATTGAAGCTCTTTCTTTCCAAATGCCGTGTAGCTCACATCGACCCAGTTTCCCGGGACGATGCGCTCAATTGCGTGGTGGTCAAGGTAGCCGTTGCAGGCACCAAAGAGAAAGCTGTTTACGGTGTTCGGTGCGGACTCGGGAAGAAGCTCAATCACGATGTCGGCGCCGTTTGCCATATGAAGTGTGACAATCGGATGTTTCATGCCAGATCTGTATCCTCCTGTTTTTTGCAATTATTCGTAACTGTTCAGTACCTTCACAGTCACGAGCAAAAATCCATTAAAAATTGTCTTCGACAATGGGATTTTTGCTTGCCAGCTCATATTTTTGTACGGTCAGCGCAGTAAATGCGCAGACCTACTGAACAGTTACAATTATTCAATGATCTCAAGCTGTTTCGGATAGTGGTTGAGCACTTCGACGCCGTCCTCGGTCACGAGAACAAGATCCTCAACGCGCACACCCGTATCCTTCGGCAGATAGATACCCGGTTCGATCGAGAAGATCATGCCCGGCTTTGCCTCCCACATGTTTGTCGAGGAGACATCTCCGAACTCATGCTCGGACAGACCGATAAAGTGACCGAGACGATGGGTAAAATATTCGCCCCAACCGGCGTCGCTGATCAGTCCTCTTGCAGTATCATCAAACACATGGAGCGGAACACCCGGACGAATCTTGGAGATAGCAGTTTCATTTGCACTGCGCACGGTGTCATAAACCTTGAGGTGCTCCTCACTTACCGTCTTAAAATAGAAGGTGCGGGTCATATCGGAGCAGTAGCCGTCCTTGATGCATCCGACATCGAACAATACGCAGTCGCCAGCCTTGACAACTGTGTCATCCGGAGAATGATGCGGATCAGCAGCATTTGCACCGAAAGCGACGAGTGGCGGGAATGAATAACCATCGGCACCGAGATCGAGATAGATCTGAAGCATCTGATCTGCGACCTCTTTCTCGGTTACGCCCTCGTGAATCAATGTCTTGAACTGAGCCATCGCCCTGTCATTGATGTCAGAAGCGACGCGCATTTTTTCCTGTTCCTCTTCATCCTTGACTCCGCGGGTCGTATCGACAGCGAGAGAGCCGTTGATGAAAGCAGATGCAGAGTGCATCTCCATCAGCGGAAGCAGGAAACGAGCCTTCAATTCCTTATCAACTGCAAGAGGAGCATCCTTGTCGAGATACTTTGCAACGATTTCCATAATCGGATCGGTGTCAGAATACCATACTTTCTCAATGCCGACATCCTCCGGAACATGGAAGAGACGATTCAGGAAATAAACATGATGACCATCAGCGCGAAGCAGAAGACCGTAGAAACGCTCGAATGGAGACATAGAAACACCAGTCAGATAGCAGATAGACATCGGGTCAACGATCAGCATCTGCCCCGCCCCCTGCTCCTTCAATGCAGTGAGAATTCGATTTGCTCTTGATTCATTCATGATAAATAACGTCCTTTCTAATTCTATTTGTAATTTCTTATATATATCCGCTCTCTTAGTAAGAGGAAATCTACATAAGGAATTTTTATCTAAGGAAATTATAGTACGGATTAATCCGGGAAAAAAGATTCCAGATGCACAAAAAATCCCGGTTGCGGGATTTCATAAAAATATATTGCTTTATAGAATTTATTTGTATGCGGGCAACGAAGGCGAAAAAGTCACTGCAAACCCGAAGTGCGAGTTTGCAGGACTTATTTTGCCGGAGTCGCCCGGAGAAAAAATTAGAATTGCGTCCTCAGCTTCGGATCAAGCAGATCTCTGAGTCCATCTCCGATAAAGTTCGCCCCGACAGCCATCGTGAAGATCGCAAGTCCAGGAAATCCTGCGACCCAGAACTTATTGAAGTAATCCACGCCGTCAGAAACCATCATGCCCCACTCCGGGGTTGGCGGTGCAGATCCAAGTCCGAGGAAGCTCAGCGTCGAGAACATCAGGATCTTATTTCCGATATCGGTCGTCGCCATAATCAGCACGGAGCTGACACTGTTCGGGATGATGTCGAACATCAGAATGCGGAGTTTGGAAGCTCCGAGTGCTTCGGAAGCAGTGACATACTCATTTTCCTTGACGCTGAGCACGACGCTTCGCATCAGGCGCGCGTAAGTCGGCCATGAGACGATGACGAGTGCAAACATCGTATTGAACAGATTAGATCCCATCACGGCGTTGATGATCATTGCGAGGATCAGCGACGGGAAGGAGAGGATCATCTCCGAAAAACGCATCATCACGTTGTCGATCCATCCGCCGACATATCCGGCGAGAGCTCCGTAGAGCGTTCCGATCACACCTGCGATCGTGACGGAGAGGCATCCTGCAAGCAGGGAGTAGCGTCCGCCATAGATCACACGGCTGAAAATGTCACGTCCGAAGTTGTCCGTTCCAAACCAGTGGAGTGCGGATGGCGCTTTCAGACGCATCGTCAGATCCTGGGTGATCGGATCATATGGGGCGATAACCGGAGCGAGGATGGCAGCCAGAATCCATCCGAGACAGATGAGAATTCCCAGCGTAAAAAGATAGTTGGATTTCAAAAGTTTTTTCAGGGAATGAATCATTAGTTGCACCTCACTCTCGGATCGATGATTCCGTACAGGATATCGACGATCGTGTTGATAATCATGTAGTTGAGTGCAATCAACAGAGCGACTCCGATGATTGCAGGATAGTCAGCCGCCATGACAGATTCGTAGGCGAACTGTCCGACGCCCGGCCATTTAAAGATTGTCTCGACGAGAACCATACCGCCAAGCAGGTTGCCGAGTCCCAGACCAATGACAGTCATAACCGGGATCAGCGCATTGCCGAGTGCATGGTGGATAATCAGTGCCATACCGCTAAGACCCTTCGCTTTTGCAGTTCGGATATAGTCGGTAGACAGTGTGTCGAGCAGGTTCGATCTCGTGGTTCTTGTAATCAGTCCCATCGTGAAAGCAGCAAGCACGATGCTCGGCAGGATCAGATGACGGACTGCGTCGAGCGCTTTCGCCGTGTCACCCTCGATCAGACTGTCGATGACGTACATGCCGGTCACGGTTGCCGGGGCAGAGAACGAATTGCTGAGTCGTCCCGGTCCCGGAAAGATCTTCATCTTATAATAGAAGAAATAGAGCATCAGCAGTGCAAACCAGAATGCCGGAATGCTGACGCCGGTGACGGAGATGGCTCTCACAATCTGATCGAGAATGCTGTTTCGGCGAATGGCAGAGATGATGCCAAACAGGATGCCGAACAGGGACGCGATCACAATGGAGAAAAGAGCCAGCTCCAGAGTTGCCGGATAGCACCGCGCGAGGTCGTCAAGGACCGGGCGGTTGGTGCGGATGGACGTTCCAAGGTCAAAATGCAGTAGGTCACGAATGTAGTAGAAATACTGCACAATGAGTGGCTGGTCCAGACCGTGTTTTATGCGGTAGGCAGACACGATCTCCGGATCATTTAAGGCTCTCTGGCTCAAGTTTGCAACAACCGGATCACCCGGGATCATCTTTGTGAGGATGAAGACGAGGGTGGCAACTCCGAAAAGCATGACGGCCAGATAAACCACACGTTTTCCAATAAATTTCAGCTCTCCCATTTAGTACCTCTCTTTTGAATCTTGTGATGCAATCGTAAAAAACTTTCTGTTATTTTACATTGATTTCCGTCAGGTCGATCGTGTAGGAATCAAAGATGTCTACATTTGCCAGGCGACTTGAGTGTGCAATGTGTGCCGGAGCCTGTGCGATGACGATGAACGGACCATCCTCGTACATAGCATCCTGAATGTTCTCAAGAACCTGGGTTCTTGCATCGTTGTCAGTAGCAGCCATTGCCGCGGTGTACATGCCAGCAAGCTCCGGATCGATCTCAGCAGTCCAGCCAGCGCGCTTTCCAACGGTTCCACCCGGCAGGAACTCGAGCTGTACGTTCGGATCGCTGTAATCAACGCCCCAGTACATCACAGTGAATCCAAGCGTGCCATTGCGGTAAGCATCGCCGTAGCCGGCAGCCCATGCCTCGGTCACGATGTTGACGTCAATGCCGATCTGAGACAGGTCATCCTTTACCTTCTGTGCAAGGTCGGTCAGCTGGATTCCTTCCATATCCAGATCAGATACGGTCATATCTACGCTGAATCCATCCGGATATCCAGCGTCAGCGAGGAGCTGTTTTGCCTCTTCGATGTTTGTGTAATCGTCCGGACGATCGCCCTTGCTTCCCATGAAGCCTTCCTGAATGATGGAGTAAGGAGTCACGGTTCCCTCACCGCAGATCATGCGGATGCCGGAGTAATCAAGTGCCTTGCGGATTGCCTTCTGGACGTTCGGATCAGATACCGGACCGCCGTACTGCTCATCCATGTTCATCATCACGAAGCCGATCATCTTTGTCAGACCGTCGGTGATCTCCACGTTCTCAGCACCTTTAAGCTCCTCGAGCGTGTCGTCGGTCAGATTCAGTGCGATGTCGATGTCTCCGCTGGAGAGCGTCATCATCTGGGTGTTTGCATCCGGCTGAATCTTTAAAATGTACTTGTCAACGTTTGTTGATGTGCCCCAGTAGTTCGGGTTCTTCTCAAGCACAACTTCCTCGTCCGGGGTGTAGCTCGTGAGGATGTACATACCGCTTCCTGCGCTTGCGCCATCGAGGAAGCTCTGTGCGGTATCGGTGGAAGCAGCATCTTCAGCGTCGGTTCCACCGTTCTCCTTGACAACTGCGCTGTCAAGAACAGCTAAGGAGCTGTAAGTCAGCTTAGAGAGAATTGCGCTGTCCGGCTCGGTTAAGTGGAAGACAACCGTGGAGTCATCCGGAGTCTCAATGCTGTCGATCGTGTCACAGATGAAGGACGGGTTGCCCTTTAAGTTCTTGGTACGGTTGATGCTGAATGCGACATCGGCGGAAGTCATCGTGTTGCCACTTGCAAAGACGATGCCGTTCTTTAATTTTACGGTCAGGGTCAGACCGTCGTCGGAGAACTCGTAGCTGTCTGCAAGAGCCGGCTGAGGAGTTCCGTCGTTCTCATAGAATTTGAACAGGTTCTCATAGCACGCATTGATGATCAGCTGAGGATACTTCTCATATACATATCCTGGATCGAGGGTGGAGAAACCAGCGCCCATTGCGACGATGACGGTGTTGTCGCCGGTGGAAGCCTGGGACTCGGAAGCGGAATCGGAAGATCCGGTCGGAGTCGTCTCAGTGGTGGACTTACCGCCACCACATGCTGTACAACCTACTGCGGTTGCCATAGCCAGTGCCAGAGCCATGAATTTTTTCTTTTTCATAATTGTGACCTCCTCTTTTTTCCTGGTTTGCAACGGTTCCGTATCGACAAGTTCAAGTTTAAATTCAAGTTGCCGGTATCTTTCCGGTTGCAATGATTTTATCAGAGATGCCGGATTGCGGTTGCAGACCGACATGATCTCTCAGTCAAAATATTCAGGGAAGTGAGTATCCCTTGCTTAATCCCATGATTAGTCATGGATTCAGCTTGTTTCGTCTCAGTTTGTTCAGTCATAGAGATGACAGGCGACAAAGTGACCAGGCTCGATCTCTCGAAGCTCCGGAGTGTCGCAGGAACAGCGCTCGCACGCCTTCGGACATCTCGTGTGGAACCGACATCCGGACGGCGGATTTGACGGGCTTGGAACCTCGCCGGAGAGATGAATTCTCTCTTTCTGCTCGGAAGCGTCGACCTGCGGGATTGCGGAGAGAAGCGCCTCGGTGTAAGGATGATAGCGTTTTTCATAGAGCTGATCGTAAGTGGCGATCTCCACCATCTTTCCCAAGTACATCACTCCGACGCGGTCGCTGACCTGATAGACGACGTTCAGGTTGTGGGAGATGAAGAAGTAGGTAAGACCGAGTCTTTTTTTCAAATCCTGAAGCAGGTTTAAAACCTGTGCCTGCACCGACACATCGAGAGCGGAGACTGCCTCATCGCAGATGATGATCTGCGGGTTTAAGGCGAGCGCGCGGGCGATGCCGATACGCTGTTTCTGTCCACCTGACATCTCATGCGGATAACGGCTCAGATGATAGGTGTCGAGTCCGACGAGATGAAGAAGTTCCTCGATTCTCGCATTCACATCGATCTTTCCGGTCAGGTGATGGATCTCGAATGGCTCCATCAGGATCTGGCGAATCGTCCGTCTCGGGTTGAGGCAGGCAGAAGGGTCCTGAAAGATGATCTGTGCTTTCTTTCTCATCTGCTTTAAATCGTTTCCCCTGAGTGAGGAGATGTCCTCTCCGTCGAGGTAGACGTGACCGTCAGTCGGATTGATCAGTCGGATCAGCGTTCTTCCGAGAGTACTCTTTCCGCATCCGGACTCTCCGACGACACCGAAGGTCTCTCCCTTGAAGATATCAAAAGAGACATCGTCGACAGCGCGAACCGTGCCGGATTTCTTATCTTTTCCTTTGAAATATACTTTGACGTGATCGGCCCGGACAAGTACGTCTTTGGAATTTTCATGTTGTTCAGTCATTGTCAGAACCTCCTGTCGTTTCGTTCAAATTGTCGTAGCGCCAGCAACGCACCTTTCGATTTTCACCAGCGGAGAACACCGGAGGCTCTTCCTGCTTACAGCGCTCCGTCGCATATGGGCATCTCGGCCAGAAACTGCAGCCTGTGATTTTATCGGTCGGGTTCGGAACCATGCCCTCGATTGTGCTTAACGGATTTCTCTCTCTCGTGATCTTCGGAATCGCACTTAAAAGTCCCTGTGTATAAGGGTGGAGAGGATTATCGAAAATCTCACGCACCGGAGCCTGCTCGACGATGTGACCGGTGTACATGACGATGACAGTGTCGCACAGCTCGCTGACAACGCCGAGGTCGTGGGTGATGAAGACAACGGAGGTCTTCATCGTCTCGTTCAAGTGGCGGATCAGATCGAGGATCTGAGCTTGAATCGTCACATCGAGAGCCGTTGTCGGCTCATCGGCGATCAGAATCTGAGGCTGACAGGCGAGAGCCATCGCGATCATGACTCTCTGGCGCATACCGCCCGACATCTGATGCGGATACTCGTAAGCACGAACCGCCGGATTTGCAATGCCGACTGCCTGCATCATGCGAATCGCCTCATCCATCGCTTCCTTCTTCTTCATTCCGCGGTGTAATCTGAGCGATTCCGCAATCTGCTTTCCACAGCGGAGGATCGGATTTAACGAAGTCATCGGCTCCTGGAAGATCATCGAGATCTCATTTCCACGGATGCCTCTCATCTCTCTCTCAGAGAGTTTTGTGAGATCCTGACCGCGATAGAGGATCTGACCGCCGGTGATCTTTCCCGGGGGATTCGGGATCAACTGCATCATTGCGAGGGAGGAAACACTCTTTCCGCTTCCGCTCTCTCCGACGATTCCGAGCTTCTCCCCGCGATGAAGCGTATAATTTAAGTGATCAACCGCGTGTACGGTTCCCGCCATTGTCCGGAATTCCACGCACAGATCTTTGATTTCAAGTATCGTCTCTGCCTGATTCATAGTGCCCTCATTTCTGTTTCGTCTCTATTTCAACTATCTCAACTCTCTTTTGATCTATCGATTTGGTGTTCAACAATTTAAAGTAGTAGAGTAAAATGAATAAAAAAATACGAATTTATGGAATTTGTTATTTAAGTGACAGAATACCACATTTTTTTAAGGAATTCAATAAGAAGAAACAGAAAAAACGAGAGCGAAACGATGGTGAAAGAGGGATCACGGGAAGAAGGCAGATCTTAAAAAATAAAGTATTCATGGGGAGAGAAACGGGAAAAAGGCGAATGAAGATAGAAAAAAATCAAAAAAGGTATAAAAAAGTATGTTGGATTTTGTCACATTGTTGAACGAAACGCTGGAAAATGTTATAATCAGAACATCATTTAATGGGATGTGGTTTACAACTTGGGAAGATAGGTAAGTGAGAAAAGAGGAACACGACTTATGGAAGACAATATTTTTATGGAGGATCGCAAGCCGATCACCTTTGAGGAGTATTTACAGTATAATCCGAACAGCAGAGAGAATCTCGGGGAGGAGCTTCCGGTTTTAGTCTATCGTCTGCTCGAGTATTCGATCCGCGATGAACTGCTTCAGACACTCGGAAAAGAAAAACAGGTCGAGATTTTCCGAAATGCGGGACGCAAGGCAGGCGAGTATTTTGCAAAGAATCTGTTGAACCTTGATCAGCCGATGGATATCTTCATTGCGGAGCTTCAGGAGAAACTCAAATCATTCAAGATCGGTGTACTCCGGATTGAGGATATCGATGAGGAGAATGGAAAGATCATTTTGACGGTGTCGGAGGATGCAGATTGTTCCGGACTTCCGATTCTCGGAGAGACGGTCTGCAACTATGATGAGGGATTTATTGCGGGAATTCTTTCCCTGTACTCCGGAAAAGTATACACGGCAATCGAGATTGACTGCTGGGCGACCGGAGGCCGTGTCTGCCGTTTTTGCGCTGAGATCAAAGAATAAGAAGATTGAGGGAAAATCAAGGGGGAAGAATGGAAGACAAAAATTGTGAAAGGCTGTTTGAATATCTGCGCGATATTCTTTACAGCCCGGATGCGTGCCCTCTGGATGTGGAGACTCTCGACCCTCCTTATCAGAAACTGGGAAAGGGGAGTTTCCCATAGTTAAAGATACCACACCCAATATCACAAACTCACGCTTAAACAATATTCCTTAGTCAACCACATACAATAACAAATACAAAAAAGCTGGAAGCAGACTTAATTTTGCTCCCGGCTTTTCTTTATTGTTTTGATGAAGTCGTTCAATGATACTTGTTTTTGCTATCTGCTTACATAATGTGCATACTTGTCACTTGTGTTCTGATATATCTGTCCCTCTTATTGCCTAAACTCATATTAAGGGTGTGATATATCCAAGTGCAATAGCCTTGTTATAGGCTTCGATAGCATTTTTAGCCCCCAGCTTATCATAGATGCTTTGGATATGGTTGTAAAGTGTCCGTTCACTGATATACAGTTCTTGCGCTATTTCATGCTTTGTTTTCCCTGTTCCAATCGCCTTAATAATTTCCGCTTCACGATCTGTCAGGGGATCTAATAAAGGGGGCGTAGTGGACTTGTGACCTTTACTAATAGCTGTGAGTTTTTTTACCAACTCGTCAGCAGAAGCAGACTTATCAATATAACTTACGGCGCCTTTTTTAAGTGCCTCCTGTCTATAAACTGGCATATCATAAGAGGATAGCATAACCACCTTTATTTTTGGCTTTTTACTATATATCGTTTCTATCAGATCAATGCCAGAACTTTTTGACTGCTCTCTTAGGTTGACATCAAGTAATACAATGTCCCATTCGTCTACGGAAAGAATATTCCAAAACTCTGTTTCATTACTTACATAGCGACAGATAGAGATTTCATCCCAATCTTCCAGAAGTTTGCTTAAACTCTCTCCAAATATCCTGTGATCATCAAATAGTAATATCTTCATTTTTTCTCCCCAAAACTGCCGTTGCAGTTAAAATACCATCTTTCTCTAAATACTGAATGTTACCACCATTCCCATTTATCAACACCGTCAAGAACAGCATACCACCTTTGGAAGAAAGAATATTTTCAATGTCATTTGGTTTCGCTCCATCATTTTGACAGGTAATTACGAATCTACTTTCTTCATTTAGCGCGATTTCCAAATGAATAAAAGTAGCGGCAGCGTGTTTATAAACATTGTTGACAAGTTCTTTGATTATCTGCATAGTCTGTTCCAAACTGTTATCTTTTTTCAAAGCAATCCTTGCTTCGCTGTCAATCGTGAAATCTACAAGTATATTCTTCTTTGGGTACAGCTTCTTAATCGCGTCAAGCATATATCCGATATGTTCCCATGAAGCATACCCCGAAAAGATATTAGAGGAATAGAAATTCATCATATTTCTTACCCGCAATTCCAAATCAGACAATATCCTTTTTGTTTCATCAACATCTGGTGAGCGAAGCGACAGGAGATTTTTGGCACCTCCAATGTCTTGAAGCACATCGTTATGAAGCAGTCTTGAGAAATCTTCCCTCTCATTTGCAATATAGTTCGTTAATTCATAATACTTTGTCAACTCCTTGTAACGGGCCTCCATATCGCCAAGATGAATGACAGCAAAAGCCTCAAATAAAAGCATTATAAGCTGAAAAAATACATTGACTTGTAGGGTGGACAAATCAAAGCAATAAAGTACGACTGTAAACAAGGGAATCATAAGAGCGAGGACATATCTTGCTTTCCTCTGGGCAATCGGAAGAATATTAACCTGTTTCAAATTTATATATCTATAATCAAGGAAAATTCCCATGAACATTCCAACTAACATGGTTATAGCAGGGAGAATTTGGAAATCAAAAAACGACAGTATGATAGCTGCAATTCCAAACAGCAAGCGAACCATTTTACCCCGGCTTGCGTCAGTTCTTACCAGCATTATTCCGATAATCAATGCAAAAAACAGAAATGCACCCATGTATAAGGTGGAAAATCCATCATACATCAGCGCCGCAATAAAGGAAACAGAAAGCAGGTTCCAGCCACATTCAGATATTGTTGCCTTTCGCCGTGATGTCATTACATGAAGATAGAGCAGATTGAAATAACAAAGCAAGACGGCAATCGACAATAAGTTGATGGCTCCGTCATTCGCAATTCCTTTATGTGTTCTATCCAATATAACCCATAAAGTCACAATACCCGCATGAAGAAACAGATACGGATAGAAGCGTTTATCCTGCATAGCCCCCCTCCTTTCAGCTAAAATTCATTATGTTAGTAATATGATGATACGATCCGTTCTTTAGTCATCAGACATAAACCACACGCAGTCAAAACTATTATACTCACTGGAGAAAATAGTAGCAACACCCACACATTATTCGTTTTCATAAATATCCCACATTTTAAGACAACCAGCAAAATATGAAGCAGTGTTGCAAAGATAGGAATACTCTTAAACCAGTTCATATTTCTAATCCAGAGAATCAAAACATTTATAAATGCCGAATACAATATGCTAAGGATCAGAAAATAGGTGCCTAATAACAAGATAAGGTTTGGCAGGCGAATGGAAATTATCAAAAGTAGAGGAAACAAAAGGATCAGCGTTCCAATCCATAGTGATAGCAGATTCTCCTTAACAATACTTGAGATTTTAATACCATTAGCAAGTTTCCATTCTATTCTCTTTGTGATTTTTTCTTGCTGCAACATATCCTTGCTTATTTCTCCGGCAAAAAAGATAAATAAGCACAGGTATCCATCAAGCATAAAATACTTTATATCAACGCCAAATACAATGTTTTCTGAAATATCCCCAAAGTTCATCAGAGAGATCATGCCGAAGATAGCTGCTACCGCACTCATAAATATAAAATTCCGGTTCAATACCCTTTTAAGGTTTAATGTTATCAAACCCATTCGCCATCCCTCCTGATGACTGTTTCGTTGCTCATGTGCCGAGCCTTAAAGAAACTTAATAGTGCAAACATCATGCAAAGTGCAACATCAACCACAATAATCAAATAGTCAATTCCTATATGATGTTGATTCACAAACTCTGTAATTCGTTCTGCCGACATCGCAATCAAATAAACCAGTGCAAAATTACCAAAGAACAGAACATTTTTGAACAGTTTTACTCGTTTTACATCCAGTACAATGATATTCAAAGCGACAATCTCACAAAAACTAAGTACAAGAATACTAAGATAAACGCATACGATCCGCCTAAAGCTCATTGTCCAGTCGGTAAAGTAATAGCAACTCATAAAAACAAAGAACGGGATAATACCAGAAAATCGGAAAATCTGTATCGAATACTGTTTTATAATCTCTTTTACCGCAATTCCAGAAGCTGCAAAAAATTCAACTCTCCGGCTTAACTTATCCTTTGCTGTCAAATCTACAATCATAGCACCGGATTGCAGGGAGGTAAGACCAAAAATAACCGCATAGAGCATTAGGACTAAATAATCTTCTCCCTTAGACTGCAAGGCGTCCATCTGCATTGCAAAGCTCATAAAAATCGCCAGAATGGCAACAATCGCAGTATCAATTAGGAGGCTTTTACTTCTGGTAAGATAGTAACCTGCGCCTTTTCCCATGTTACTCATGCCGATTGCCCTCCTTAATAAAGATTTCTTCCAATGATTGTCCTTGCATTTCTTGAATACCCTTATCAAACAGCAATCTGCCATTTTTAATCATAGATACATCATCAGCGCACTTTTCAATCTCGCTAAGGTCATGTGAAGTGATAATAACCGTTTTTCCGTCAGCTTTTAGAGCTTCTATCAAACTACGGATTTCTACTCTGGATATGGGGTCTACACCCGATGTTGGTTCATCCATGAGCAGAATATCCCGTCCTATCATAATCACAATCAAAAGGGACAGTTTTCTTTTCATTCCTTTAGAATAAGTGCTAACACGCTTTCCTAAATGCTCGGTCAATCCTAATTGCGTACAATAGCCGTCTGAACGATCATTTATTTCAAATCCAAAGTATTTCCCAAAAATTTTCAAATTTTCAAGACCAGTCTGTTCTTCATACAGATAGTCATTTTCAAGCTGCATTGCATATTTCCCTGCAATGTTGATTGTCCCTGCATTTGGCTGGTATACCCCTGTAATCAAGCGTAGCAGTGTTGTCTTTCCAGAACCGTTCGGACCAATAATCGCATGGATTGTATTTGCTTTTACATTCAGGCTAAAATTTTCAAACAAAACTCTGCCACCAAAACCTTTTTTTAAGTTCTTTACTTCAATCGCATTTTGAATCTCAGACATATTTTTTGCTCCTTTCATTTGGTGCTCCACCATATAGGTATAGTGTATAAAACGAAGAAGCATTTTGCATGAGTAATTACTGCAATTTCGATACTGCCATCAGGCAAATGTCACAGAAACCTCACAACGAGAAAAAAATTTAGTATTCAGTCAGTCTCACAATTACATTACTTTGCAGATACAGCCAGTCCGTAAATTCTTTCGGGCTGGCTGTTCCTGTTTTTACAGCCTTTTTTCTCTGTAAGGCTTCTTTCTTAAAGTCGGAAAAGGAAGCCTGTATTTTTTCCAGACGGTCAGCCGGAAAGCCTGCGGTATTTTTTACCCGGTTTATTTTGTTGCGCCAGTTCTGGCATTCATTTTTATAAAGCAGGTCATAGTTATTTTCTCTTGCCCTCTCGTCAAATTCCCGCTTGTTTTGAAGCGCCTGTGCTTTTCGGCACTTGTCGCTGCACAGCTCATACCGCTGGCTCTTTGCCAGAAAATATTTTCCACAGACCTTGCACCGCCGGAAGCAAAGCCCCCAGTCATTCAGCCTGTTCAGATAATAGGTAATCAACGGGTAGAGGGACGCATAGGCAGACACACATTCTTCTGTGCGCCGGTTGTCCGGGAACCAGAGGTCAAGCCGGGTATCTTCTGACGGTGCGCCTTTGAAATAAAGGCTGCCAGCTTGAAAATGTTTCGGTTTTCCTGTCTCCCTGTCAAAGCTCATGGTTTCGTTTTGGAATACCCCGGTCAGTCTGCTCATTTTATCCATGAAGCGGTCACAGGCAGCGTTACGGTCACGGGGTTCTCTGGCAAGCAGATAGCTGTTCCAGATACGGAACGCCACATACATTTTCAGAGGGTCATTGCTAAGATATTTTCCCCAGAGAAATTCGCTTGCCGTCTGCTCCAGCTCCGGCTGTTTCCGTCGGTTGGAGTGGAGGGCTTGCCGCAGCGGAGAAAGCCCGTATAAGTTCCAATCTCTGTCCGTGTCACGCTCAAAGTTTATCAAAAAAGTTCCCAGCGGGCGTGTCATATCACAAAGCACCTCTGCGTTTTGGCTCCCGTTCAGCCGGAAGCGGATCTGCTGTTCTTCCCCAATCAAAATCCGCTCTTTCATTTTCTTCCTGTCCAGCGTCAGGACAAACAAAATCCTCTCAAAACATGGCTCATGCCGTATAAACTGATTCTCCATCCCTATCCCCTGCCTTTGTTTATGGTAATTATATAATTCAGTTATATCAGTTACACTCATGGTATCGCAGAATCATTGTTTTGTCAAGGATAGTACGCTATGATGATTGCGGTTGGTAATTTCGTACCGCACAGTACCTTGACAAGTGAATGACCGTCCAAAAGGGATATGACCGGCAGGAGAAGTGACGCATTCGGCGCACCAATGCAGGGAAACACCGCAGGAATGGGGCAGGAAAACGGCTTTTGGGGAGAGCGGCAGCAGGAAGCATTTTAACCTATTTGATTTATGGGAGGAACAGAATGAACGATAAAAAGAGATTGAACAGCTACGAGGATTTACCGCTGGTTCTGGATGTGGCGGACATTCAGCGGATTATGGGAATTTCAAGAGCGAGCGCCTATGAGCTGGTACACACACCCGGCTTTCCGGCGTTCCGCAGGGGGAGGCTTATCAAGGTCAGCAAAATTGCTTTCTTTGAATGGATGGCAAAAGGCTCCGAAACCGTACCGAGAAGCGACAAATAAGCGTGAGGTATCATTCCCTGACTTGCAATACTGCCGCACTTTCCAAAGGGGCATACAGAGGGAAAAAAACTTAAAAATGATACCGAGACGCTACATCAAAACAGCCTATCTGCGTACATCAGATAGAAACGGAGAAAGGAGCCGGTTATGGCAAGAATGAGTAACAAGCGGCGGTTGGAATGGTCTTTCTTCTTAAATGACCGCAGCCGTATCACTTACAACGAACTGTGCCGGAAATGCCAGCACGAATGTAAACAGAGCTTCCGGGCGGTTGTGGTTGACTGCCCGAAGTATCTTTCCAAGCGTTCCAAGAAAAAGGACAAGACTGCCGGAAACGGCAAAATCCCTTAGGAACTAAGGGCGCACTTCTATACATAGTCTAAAGACCATGTATCGTGCGTCCTGCGGAGCTTACCTCTGCCGCTGATAAAATCAGCAATCCGAGGTCTGCGTTCGCTTCGCTCCGACAAGGTGGCTACACCCCCTTGCGCCGCTAAAGCGGCTATCCCCTGTGTACCCGCCGCAAAGAGAAATCCGCTCTGCGGTTTTCCCTTTTCATCGGGTTTTATAGAAGCACTGACACACGGACTGTCTGCGGATGGTCTTTCTTTATCTTATCAGCAAAGGATGTGAGAACATGGAAAAATCTTTGGAACAGTTGAAGCAGGAATATGAAAAAACCACTGTCCTGCTGGAACAGGAAAAACGGAAAATGCAGCGTTTGAAAAACCGGCAGGCGTATCTGGAAAGCGGTTCCCGGAAACAGAGGACGCACCGGCTGATTACCCGTGGGGCAGCTATTGAGAGCATTGCACCACAGACAAAGGAGCTATCCGAAGCGGAATTTTATTCCCTCATGGAAAGCATTTTGAATCTGCCGCAGGCGGAGCATTTCATCCGGTCTGCCACAGAGAACCACGCCCGTATTTCCGGGCAGGAGAAAGGCGGTGACTAAGGATAGCACTTTATCATTTTTCAATCGCACAGATAAAGCGCAGCGCCGGTCAGAGCGCCATTGCCAGCGCAGCCTATCGAGCCGGGGAGCGTCTTTACAGCAGCTACTATGGAGAAGTCAGCGACTACACCAAAAAGGGCGGCGTGATCGCTTCGGAAATCATGCTGCCGCCCCATGCGCCGGAAATATATCTTGACCGGGCGACCCTCTGGAATGCTGTGGAGAACTGCGAGAAACATCCAAAAGCACAGCTTGCCTATTCCTTTGATATTGCCATGCAGAATGAATTGACGCTGGAAGAAAACATGGAGCTGGCGAGGAAGTTCGTACAGGAGCAGTTTGTGACAAAAGGCATGATTGCCGACCTTGCTTTTCACAGCCCGGAGAAAGAGGACGGCGGCATCCCTAACCCGCATTTTCATGTGATGACAACCATGCGCCCTTTGAACCCGGATGGCACATGGGGACAAAAACAGCGTCGGGAATATCTTCTTGATGAAGATGGAAACCGAATCCGGGATAAAAACGGCGATTATATGTTTAACGCTGTCCATACAACAGACTGGCATGAACCGGAAACGCTGGAACACTGGCGGGAGCAGTGGGCGGCTGCCGTTAATACAAAATTTGAGGAAAAAGGGCTGGATGTGCGTATCGACCACCGTTCCTATGTGCGGCAGGGGCTTGACCTGATACCTACTGTCCACGAGGGAGCTAATGTCCGGCAGATGGAAGCAAAGGGCATCCGCACCGAGAAAGGGGAACTGAACCGCTGGATTAAAGCCACCAACCGACTCATGCAGGATGTGAGGAAGAAGATCAAAGCCCTGTTTGTCTGGATGGCAGAGGTAAAAGAAGAACTTTCCAAACCGCAGACACCGAGCCTTGCCGACCTGTTGATCGCTTATTACAACCAGCGCAACGCAGGGGCATGGAGCAATAAAGCCAGAACCGGAAACTTAAAGCAGTTTGCCGAAGCCGTCAATTATCTGACGGAAAACAAGCTGCTCACATTAGAGGATTTGCAGGAGCGTCTTTCCTCTGTCAGTGAAGAATTTGAAGCATTAAGCGGCTCCATGAAAAAGAAATCCGCCCGGATAAAGGAATTGCAGGAATTGATACGGGAGGGCGAGAATTACCAGCGGCTAAAACCTGTTCATACGGAATTGAACAATATCAAGTTTAAGAAACAGAGGGAGAAATTTGAAACATCCCACGATGCGGAGTTACGGCTGTTTTATGCCGCCCGCCGTATTTTGAAAGAAAAACTGGACGGAAAACCCATTGCCCTGAAAGCATGGAAACAGGAATACGCACAGTTAAAAACAGAGTATGCCGAACTGTCTCCGCAGCATAAGCCGCTCCTGGAGGAAGTCATACGGCTGCGGCAGGTGCAGAACGCCGTAGATACCGCACTGCGCCGGAGGGAGCAGCCACAGGCAGTACAGAGAAAGAAACATGAGATGGAGCTATGATATAACCGGCAGCTTTACCGCTGCCGGTATTTTTATGGAGGGAGTATTTGAATGTATTTGAAGCGGTGAAACAGTCTGTTACCACCCGGCAGGCTGCTTCATTCTATGGAATCCGGGTGGGAAGAAACGGCATGGTCTGCTGTCCATTCCACAATGACCGCACGCCCAGCATGAAAGTGGACAGCCGCTTTTACTGCTTCGGCTGCGGGGCTTCCGGGGATGTGATCGACTTTGCCGCTTTGCTGCATGGATTGGGGAAACGGGAAGCTGCGGTCAGGCTTGCGGAGGACTTCGGCGTTTCCTATGAGAAATCCGGCAATGCGCCGCCAGATAGGAAGCGTCACAACAGGTCACAGCCCCGACAAAAATCAGCGGAGCAGAGATTTCAGGAAACGGAACGGTATTGTTTCCGGGTGCTATGCGATTATCTGCGCCTGCTGGAGCATTGGAAAACAGCATACGCCCCACAGCCGCAGGATGCCATCTGGCATCCTCTTTTCGTGGAAGCGTTGCAGAGGATAAGCTACACAGAATACCTTTTGGATATTTTGTTATACGGAGAAATAGAAGAAAAAGCGGCATTGATCGCCGCACAGGGAAAGGAGGTGCTGCGGCTTGAACAGCGAATTTCAGAGCTTGCCGCCGGAAACGCAGGAAGCGGTCAAAAGGACGATGGACACAATGGAACCGGCGCAGACACCGGCAGAAATCCGGGAAACATTAGAGGGGACGCAGAAAGGCGGCGTGAAGAACAGCATCCGAAACTGCCTGACGGTGTTCCAGCGTGACCCTCTGTTTCGCGGGGCGCTGCGCCTGAACCTTTTGACGGAGCAGATTGACATTGTGAAGCCGCTGGGCTGGGAGCGCACCAGTACCACGCTGACCGACATGGACATGAACTACCTGCTTTTGTATCTGGAAGAAAACTACGGGCTTACCAGCGAGAAAAAGGTGCAGAGCGCCATCAAGATTGTTGCCAATGAAAACCGCTACCATCCGGTCAGGGATTACCTGAACAGCCTGCAATGGGACGGCACAGAGCGCATCCGTTACGCCCTGCATCACTTTCTGGGAGCCGATACGGACGAATACACCTATGAAGCCTTGAAACTGTTCCTGATGGGAGCCATCCGGCGGGTATTCAGACCGGGGAGCAAGTTTGAGGTCATGCTCTGTCTGGTTGGTGGTCAGGGAGCCGGGAAATCTACCTTTTTCCGGCTGCTGGCAGGCAGGGACGAATGGTTTTCAGACGATTTGAAAAAGCTGGACGATGAAAATGTGTACCGCAAGCTGCAAGGGCATTGGATTATCGAGATGTCGGAGATGATTGCCACAGCCAACGCCAAGAGTATTGAGGAAATCAAGTCATTCTTAAGCCGCCAGAAAGAAACCTACAAAGTGCCGTATGAGACACATCCGGCAGACCGGCTGCGGCAATGTGTATTTGGAGGGACGACCAACCGGCAGGACTTTTTGCCCCGTGACCGCACCGGCAACCGGCGCTTTCTCCCCGTGACGGTGTACCCGGAACGGGCGGAGGTTCACATACTGGACGATGAAGCGGCGGCGAGGGCGTATATCGAACAGATGTGGGCGGAAGCCATGACGGTTTATCGCAGTGGGAAGTATAAGCTGTCATTCAGCATGGAAATGAACCGATACCTGAACGCCCACCAGCAGGACTTTATGCAGGAAGACACACAGGCCGGCATGATCTACGCCTATTTGGAGGACTACACCGGCGACAGGGTATGTTCCAAGCAGCTTTATGAGGAAGCGCTGGGGAACTTAAATTCCCCGGCAGACTGGGAGACACGGGCAATCTGCGAGATTATGAATACCGGCATTGCGGGCGGCATCATACAGGGCTGGGTAGCCTACAAAAGCCCGAAGCGGTATAAGAAATACGGTTCTCAAAAAGGCTGGGAGCGTGTCAACCAAGCTCCGCCGGAGGGGGACGGTTTTCAGGAAATCACGGAAGAAGAAGCCCGGCAAATGGAACTGCCATTCTGAAAAGCCACCGGTTGACAGTTTGGTTGACGCTTTGGTTGACAGCCGGTTGACGGGGAAAAGCCTGATATTTGGGGCATTTCTCTCCTTTGTCAACCATGTCAACCAAGAAATCAAAGAAAAAGTAAAAAGTAATAATAGAGCGCCTATGGATTGTTTTCAAAGTCTTTTCTGCCGGTTGACACGGTTCGGTTGACATGGAGACAGTCTGCGGCTGTACACCTGCCTGACATTCCCTTGTCGGGCATATTTCATTTATGGAGGTAACTGCCTATGGCAAAAAGCAAAAACGAGAGCAATAACAAAAACAGCGGCACCCTGCTTACCGAAAAAGACGGCACCCAGTATTTTGTCATGGGGAAAGTCCGTATCAAGGTATCGGAGCATTTCGCACAGGATGGGAAGCCGCTTGACAGCCTGCTGGAAGATGTGATCCAGCACGCTGCCGCCGCTTCCTGAAAAAATACGGAATAACGACTGTCAATCAGCCCACGCTTATGATATACTTGTACCAGCGAGTATTGTATAAGCGTGGGTTGTTTCTTTTAGAAGGAGGATTTTTAACCGTGAAACAACCATACAATACAACGATTTATAACACTGCACTATATTTGAGATTGAGCCGTGACGATGAATTACAGGGGGAAAGCGGCAGTATCCAGACCCAGCGCATGATGCTTAGGCAGTATGCCGCAGAGCATGGGCTGACTGTTGTAGACGAGTACATTGACGACGGATGGAGCGGGACAAATTTCGAGCGTCCAAGTTTCCAAAGGATGATTGATGACATCGAGGACGGGAAAATCAACTGCGTTGTCACAAAGGACTTATCCCGTCTGGGAAGAAACTATATCCTGACCGGTCAGTACACGGAAATCTATTTCCCCAGCAAGGGAGTACGCTACATTGCCATCAATGACAATGTGGACACCATCAACGGAGAAAGCGAGCTTGCCCCATTCTTAAACATCCTGAATGAAATGCACGCCCGACAGACCAGCAAAAAGGTCAAGGCTGCCATGCGCACAAGATTTGCCAATGGCGCACACTATGGAGCCTATGCACCGCTGGGCTATGTAAAAGACCCGGACAAAAAAGGTCATCTTCTGATCGACCCGGAAACACGCTGGATTGTAGAGAAGATTTTTGACCTTGCAGTACACGGGAGGGGTGCCGCCAGCATTACACGGATTCTGGTGGAAGAAAAAGTACCTACCCCCGGCTGGCTGAACTATGAAAGATACGGGACTTTCGCTAATATCTACGCCGGTGCGCCCGCAGAAAAAGCCTATGCGTGGACGATTGCACAGGTCAAGAGCATTTTGAAAGAGGAAACCTACATCGGTCACAGCGTTCACAACAAGCAGAGCAACATTTCATTCAAGAACAAGAAAAAGGTGCGGAAGCCGCAGGAAGAATGGTATCGTGTGGAAAATACCCACGAAGCCATCATTTCCGAAGAAGTGTTCCAAAAAGTTCAGGAGCTGATTGCAAGCAGACGCAGGAAACGCAGAAACGGTACGACACAGATTTTCGCAGGATTGATAAAATGTGCAGACTGCGGATGGTCTTTAGCCTATGGGGAAAACAAGCAGAACAAAAACCCATACGGGTACTACCATTGCAGCAAAAACGGACAGGGATTACGCCAGTGTTCCATGCACTATATCCGCTATGATGTACTGTATGCCTATGTGCTTGCAAGACTGCAATACTGGTCTATGATGGTACAGAAAGACGAGGACAAGCTGCTGAAACGGCTGCTCAATGCCAGCGACAGGGAAAGAAACTCTGCGAAGAAAAAGCAGGCTGCGGAGCTGAAAAAGGCAGAGAAGCGTAAAGCCGAGGTTGACGGGCTGTTTGCTAAAATGTATGAGGACTGGTCTGCCGGACGCATAACCGAGTATAACTTCAATATGCTGTCCGAGAAGTACCAGAACGAGCAAAAGGAACTTGAAACAAAAATAAGACAGCTTCACGAAACGATGGAAGCCGCCGTACAGACCGCAGCGGATGCTGAAAAGTGGATTGCCCTAATGAAACAGTATGTCAACCCTGTGGAGCTGACCGCCGAACTTCTGAACACTCTAATTGAAAAAATAACCGTCCACGAAGCTGTCAAGGGCGAGGACGGAAGTCGTGAGCAGGAAGTAGAAATCTACTACCGCTTCATCGGCAAAATCGACTGACCTTTCTTTTTTACCCAACAATATCTTTAATTAAGGGAAACGGGCTTCGTTTTCTTGATAAATCGGTGAAAGAAATGAAGGAATATTCTGCGGAGCTCTCAAAGGGAAATCTCTCTGTTGCTCTGCCCGGAAGGGATAATTTTCTGTGTCAGAACCTCAAAAATATGCATACGAACCTGAAGCATATGACATGGCAGGCAAAACAGGTCGCAAGGGGGGATTACTCTCAGTCGGTTTCTTATCTCGGTGAATTTTCAGATGCTTTCAATAAGATGAGGTCTCAGCTCAGGGAGCGTGAGATGCATCTGCAAGAGGAGGCGCAGAAAGAGAAGGCGCATGCGAGTATGATGGAGGGATACAGTCTGCTTCTGATGGAACTGATCTGTCGAAGTGAGGGGCAGATTCTTGTCGTCGGTGTGGAGAATGGTCAGGTGCTCTACTGTAATACGAAGGACGCAAATGAAGATCCGAAGACGAATGAGATTTTCAAGCTCTGCCTTGAGATGACGAAGACGGCAGGCGCACTTGAACAGATACAGGAAGAAGCAGAGAAAGTCTGGGAGGCGGAGGATTCTTTACACCGAATTTTCAAGGTGACGACGGGGCTCATGCACTGGCAGGGCGAGCTTGCCTATGTGCATATCATTCGTGAGGCGACTGAGGAGAGAACGAGGGAGAAGAAACTTGAGGTCGAGGCTTATCATGATCCGCTGACGGGAATTCACAATCGTACTTACTTCGAGGAGCAGATGGAAAAACTGCTTGAGCGCAAGGAGCAGATGGTGTTCTGTTACTGTGATCTCGATCACTTAAAGTATGTCAACGACCGCTATGGTCATCTTGAGGGTGACCGCTACATCTGCCGATTTGTGGAGACGGTGAAGTCCTGTATCTGTGAAAATGACCTGTTTGCGAGAGTCGGGGGAGATGAATTCTGTATCATTCTCAGAAAGTGTCCGAAAGAGATGGCAGAGCGAAAAATGAGACGGATTCAGCGGGAATTTGAGGAGATTCTTGAAATTCCCTATCCTCAGAGCTTCAGTTGCGGTCTGGTGGAGATTTCCGGGAAAAACAGATCGCAGACGCTTGATGAGATCATACAGGACGCCGACCGTGCGATGTACGATCAGAAACGGAATCACAAAGAAGAGTACGAAAAACAGCTGAATTATTCTGCGAGTGAGTGGATTATCAATCATACCCATGAAATGCATTAGACAAATTGTGATTATGTGGCGGATCTGGGAAATGTGATTGGTCTGGATTATGCGTCAAATGGTCTGTATGTGGATCACAATGGTCAGGTTGGAAGTAATCATAAATATTATGGAAGATAGAAAGATTAGGTAAGAGATAAAAAATAATTATGAGGAAAAAAACAGATCAAAAGACGATACGGATGCGGGCGCTTCTCGTGTTTGTGATTACGTTCCTGATCGTGCTCGGAGCCTCTGTCCTACTGAATCAGAATCAGGAGAGGGGAGAGCGACTCAAGGCAATCTACACAGCAGAGTCGACGGTGAGCAGGGTCGAATCCCAGTTGAATCGGTATTTGGCAAAATCCGATTTGATAAAAAAGATGATTGAATCTGGGATGGATGTGGAGAGCAATCTGTTTGATACGTTGTCTGAATTCATGCAGGATGAGCGACACGTGATCGAGGCGCATGAGATTGCCAAGGATGGAATCATCAACCTCATATATCCGATGGAGGGCAATGAGGCATCTATGGGCTTAAATATGTTCGAGCATCCGGAGCGAAAGCAGGAAGCCCGTCTCGCAAAAGAAAGTGGGGATTACACGATTGCCGGTCCATTTGAGCTCGTTCAGGGTGGAACGGGAGTCCTTCTGTTTGACCCGATTTATCGGGCAGATGCGCAGGGGGAGAAACAGTTCTGGGGATTTTCGATCCTCGTTCTGAATTGGGAGCGTTTTCTTGAGGAGATGGAATTAGACAAGCTCGAGGACGCAGGCTACCATTATGAGATTTGGAAGAAGAATGCTTCTGGCGGAGAGAAAAACATTATTGCCCAGTGTAAGGATGATGAAAAGATTCGCAGGAATACGCTGAGTGTTGCGTGTGAGGTTCCGAATGATGTCTGGTACTTTGACATTGTGCCAGTAAATGGCTGGGTGAGTCTTGAGCAGGCTGTCTCAGGGATTGTGGTCGCCTTTATTCTGGCACTTCTTCTGATGCTCGGATACTGGCAGTTTGAGGAGCAACGAAGGAAGGATCTCCTTCATGCGGAAAAATTGGAGAAGATGGCAGAGGAAGCACGCTCTGCAAATGAGGCGAAAACACGATTTCTCTTCAACATGAGTCACGACATCCGAACGCCGATGAATGCGATTATCGGATTTTCCAATTTTTTGAAACAACACGTTGATGACAGGGAGAAGACCTTGGAGTACATCGACAAAATCCAGACCTCGAGTTCGTTTCTGCTCTCTCTGATCAACGATGTGCTTGAGATGGCGAGGATCGAGAGTGGAAAGGCGATGCTTAAGATGGAGTCCGGTTGTCTCAGTGATCTGGTCAATTCTCTGAATGCAGTTTTTGAGCCGAGCATTCGCACTAAGAACTTAAAGTACTCCTGCAATCTGAATGTTACTCATGAGTATCTGATCTGTGATAAGACGAAACTTCGGGAGATTATTCTCAACATCCTCGGCAATGCGATCAAATACACGCCGGATGGAGGGCAGGTTACGGTGGACATCACCGAGGAGAATTTGGCGAGAGAAGGATATGCAAGGTATCGTTTCGTCGTGAAGGATACTGGAATCGGAATGAGCGAGGAATATCTGCCCCATATCTTTGAGGAGTTTACGAGAGAGCGGACGAGCACAGAGAGCAAGGTGTTCGGTGCCGGTCTCGGACTTCCGATTGTGAAGGCTCTGATCGATCTGATGGGGGGAACGGTTGAGATCGAGAGTAAGGTCGGGAAGGGAAGTACGTTTATCGTAACTCTTTCGTTTCAGCTTGCTGATCAGGAGCAGATTCGGCTTCTCGATCAGAGAAAGAGTGAGAAGACGGACTTGCAGGCATCGGATTGGGGAGAGGAAAAGCTTCGGGAAGATCCGAAGATACCGGAGAAAGCGAAGAAATCAGAGAAAACAGTCGAGAATTCCGAATCGAGCCAGGAAGCGTGTTTTCAGGGAAAACGAGTACTTCTCGCCGAAGACAACGATCTCAATGCCGAGATTGCGGAGACGATTCTCGAGGAGAGAGGGTTTGTCGTGGAGCGTGCCGCCGATGGAGAACTCTGCGTGGAGGAGCTTCAAAAAAAGCCGGAGCGCTATTATGATATGATTCTGATGGATATTCAGATGCCAAACATGGATGGTTATACGGCTGCTGAGGTTATCCGAAAGCTCAAAGACCCGAGACGACTGACTCCGATCGTCGCAATGACGGCGAACGCATTTGAGGAAGACCGGCGAAAGGCGTTTGAGGCGGGGATGAATGCTCATATTGCCAAGCCGATCAATGTGAATGCAATGTTTGAAACAATTCGGGAGATCCTTTCTGAGAGTGCGGACAGTGCAGACAGAGGAGAAGGTGAAAAGCAAGACACAGAATCAAAATCGGACCAATAACGGACCAGTAAAGAAAGACAAAAAAGATTTTGAGAGATTTTGATTTTGAATGTATATAGAAAAACGATGGAGGAAGCAAGCTATGTATGCAACATTCTGGTCGCTGGTACCGCCGATTGTGGCGATTGTGCTGGCATTGATTACAAAGGAGGTGTACAGTTCCCTGTTTATCGGAATTGTCACCGCGTCATTGTTCTGTACACAGTTTCATATTGTGAACGCGTATACAATGATGTTTGAGGAGGGATTTATCGCGTCACTCGCGGATGCCTCCCATGTGGGAATTCTGATCTTTCTGGTTGTGCTCGGAACGATCGTCGTTTTGATGAACCGTGCCGGTGGTTCTGCTGCCTACGGAAAATGGGCGCAGAACAGAATCAAGACGAGACGGGGAACTCTGCTTGCGACGTTTGCACTTGGCGTTCTCGTCTTCGTGGATGACTATTTTAACTGTCTGACAGTCGGCAGTATCATGCAACCGGTTACAGACAGGCACAACGTGTCCCGCGCAAAGCTCGCCTACATCATCGATGCGACCGCAGCTCCGGTCTGCATGATTGCCCCGATCTCCTCGTGGGCGGCAGCAGTTGCCGGTGTGACTTCTGACACGGACGGACTTGATCTCTTTATCAAGACGATCCCATACAATCTGTATTCCCTGCTGACGATCGCAATGATTCTGATGATCATCTGTCTCGATATTGACTTTGGACCGATGAAGAAGCATGAGGACAATGCGAAAAAGGGAGATCTCTTCACCTGCGGAAAGAAAGTCGAGGATGACGGTTCGATGAGAGCGATCTCGACAAAGGGAACGGTTGTTGACCTCGCGGTCCCGGTGATCGTGCTGATCATTTGCTGTGTGACGGGAATGATCTACACGGGCGGATTCTTTGAGGGAGAGAGCTTCGTCAAGGCATTTGCCGGATCGGATGCATCGCTTAGCCTTTCAATGGGATCGGCACTGGCTCTGCTGTTCACGATCGTATTTTATGTCAGTCGGAAAGTCCTGACGTTTAAGGACTGCATGGATGCGTTTCCGGATGGATTTAAGGCGATGATCGGACCGATCCTGATTCTGACCTTCGCATGGACGCTCTCCAAGATGACAAATATGCTCGGCGCGCGTGAGTACGTCAGCATGATTTTTGAGGGAAGTGCCTCCCACATGATGGCTCTGCTTCCGGCGATTGTCTTTGTCGTTGCGATTTTCCTTGCATTCTCGACCGGAACTTCCTGGGGAACGTTCGGAATCCTGCTCCCGATCGTTGCAGGAATCAATCTCCCGTCAGAGCTTCTCGTGATCACAGTTTCCGCCTGCCTTGCAGGAGCAGTCTGCGGAGATCACTGTTCTCCGATTTCCGACACGACGATCATGTCATCTGCCGGAGCGCGCTGTGATCATATCAACCATGTGACAACCTAGATTCCGTATGTGGTGTTGGCTGCTTCCGTTTCCTTTGTCGGATACTGCATCGCGGGAACGGTACAGAACGCATGGATCGTTCTTGCAATCTGCATTCTGATCCTGCTTGCTCTGCTTCTCGGTATCCGGAAATTTGTTTCCGGAAGAGAGATTGAAGGTTAATGGTTTTTAAAAAAATCCTCATGCTTGACAGAGTGAGCATGGGGATTTTTATTATTTCATAGGAAATTGCGTCCTATGAAATAATAAATGCTCCGCAAGGATGCGCACTCGGCGCAGGAGTAGATGGTTGCCGAAGCAACCGCGCCGAGGCACATTCTTTTTTACATTGATATGGCTTAGAAATTGAAGGAATCCGTATCTGCGCGGTAAGCGATTTCACCGTTGCAGATCGTGTAATGTACTTTTCCGAAAAGGGTCTCACCGATGAACGGGGAGTTGCTGGACTTGGAATGGAATTTCTCGACGGTCCATGATTCGTCCGGATCGAACAGGACGAGATCTGCATCAGAACCAGCACCGATCCAGCCTTTTGTGGACTCTAAATGATAGAGGGCTGCCGGGTTCAGCGTCATCTTTGCGAGAAGCTCAGAGAGGGACAAATGACCGGCACGCACAAGGCTTGTAACGCCGAGTGCGAGTGCAGTCTCAAGCCCGATGATACCGCTCGGGCACTCGGTCAGCGGTTTGGATTTCTCTTCTGCACTGTGCGGAGCGTGGTCCGTTGCAATGACGGTGATGATATTTTCCTTGAGTCCGCGGATGATTTCCTCACGGTCGGATGGGGTGCGCAGTGGCGGGTTCATTTTGGCGAGGGAGCCGTGTTTGAGCACTGCGCTTTCATCGAGCGTAAAGTGGTGAGGGGTGACTTCTGCGACAACATGAGCGCCGAGATCCTGAGCCACTTCGATCAGGCGGACGGAATGACCGGAGCTGAGATGCTGAATATCAATGACAGCGCCGGTGTCAAGTGCCAGCATGCAGTCGCGGGCAACGAGGACATCCTCTGCGACAGCCGGAGAACCGCCGATGCCAAGTTCATCGGAGACAGCTCCATGGTTGATGCCATTGTTTGTGATCAGAGCCGGGTCTTCCTCATGGAAACTCAACGGAACGTTTAAGCGAACGGCTTCCTCCATCGCCTTGCGGACGAGAGCGGAGCTCTTGAGCGGGATACCATCATCGGTAAAACCAACTGCCCCATGTGCCTTCAGCTCTTCCATATCTGTGAGGGTTTCGCCCTTCATGCCGATCGTGATATTGCCGGCGGTAAGCACGTTGATTCCGGTCTTTTTGCCCTCACGGATGACGTATTCAAGAGTTTCTACGTTGTCAACTGGTGGTTTTGTGTTTGCCATACAGACAACGGTTGTAAAGCCACCGGCAGCGGAAGCCATTGCTCCGGTATGAATGTCTTCTTTGTAGGTGAATCCCGGATCACGGAAATGCACATGGACGTCGATAAGTCCCGGAGCCACCACAAGACCGTGGGCGTCAATAATCGGATCACAGTTTGGATAACGATCTGTCAGATCTTTTCCCATCTCTACAATTTTTCCATTTTCAACAGCTACATCCATGACGGCATCGGTTCCTGTCTTCGGATCGATCACCCGTCCACCTTGAATCAGCATCATAATCTTTTGTCCTCCTAACAATCCAATTGTTGAAACATTGAAAAAACAGCCCTATGAAAATTCAGAAACTGCCTGTGAATTTAGCATATCACGAAATAGAGAAAATGAACAGGAAGAAGAGAGAAAAGGGAAGGAAGAAAATGCACAAAAAGGGCAAAAAGAACGTGTACACAGGTGAGATTTGAACAGACGAAAAGAACCGCAGTCGCCCGAAAAGAAAGTCAGGCAGACTGCGGTAGGATTCCTCATGGTCAGCTGTTGCTGTCGGATGCGTAAAAACTGATCAGATAGAGACCGCAGAGTCCGACCAGAGCGTAGATGATTCGTGAGAGCCAGGTCATGCTTCCAAACAGAAACGCGACGAGATTGAAATTGAAAAATCCGATTAGCCCCCAGTTGACGGCGCCGATGATGGAGAGTGTCAGCGCGGTGTAATCCATTGCTTTATTCCGCATGGCAAATATACCTCCTTTTACAGACAGTATGACACGGAAGAAGCAGAATTATGCAATGACATACAAAATTGCACGCAGGCAAGAGCAAAACCTGCAAAATAAAAACCTGTGAGAACGTTTATGTCCGCGAAAGCATTCTGTTTAAAATTAAGACTTCTGCACAAGATTTCCAAGATAATTGCGGATTTCGCGGATATAGATTTCTCCCATCTGGCTTAAAATGACATTTTTTTTGACGAGATAGCCGATCTCCATCGCACCGCCTGGATTGTCGCTCTCCCCCTCAAGTGGAATAGCGACGTACTCATCTCCGTTGAGCTCCTCGCAGATGATGCCGGAGCAGAGCGTGTATCCACTCAAGCCGATCATCAGATTCAGCATCGTCGCACGGTCGCAGGCTTTGATGATTCGTGAGTACTCATTTGTGCTCAGAATCTCCTCAGCAAAATAGAAAGAGCCGTTGTCGCCCTGCTCAAACGAGAGGCAGGGATAGTCTGCAAGCTGGGCAAAACGGATCGACGGCAGAGAGGCAAGGGGGTGATTTCGCCACAGGTAAACATAGGGCTGGCAGTCAATCAGCTTATGAAATTCGAGGTTATTGGAGTGAAAGAGTTTTGTCAACACTGCCCGGTTGAAATCATTCAGATAGAGGATTCCGATCTCACTTCGCATCGTATTTACATCGTCAATGACATCGCGTGTCTTCGTTTCACGGATCGCAAACTCATAGTCAGAGGTGTTAAAGTGTTTGACCATCTCCACAAAAGTCTTTACGGCAAAAGAATAGTGCTGGGTGGAGACGCCGAATTTTTTCTTCAGGTTTCCGTTTTTTCCATATTTGCTCTGAAGAATTTCGTACTGGTGATAGATCTGTCGAACATAGCTCAAAAACTCTGCTCCGTCATTTGTCAACGTCACTCCGCGTCCGCTCCGATGGAAGATCAGGATGCCGGTTTCGCGCTCGAGTTCCTGAATTGCGCTTGTCAGAGACGGCTGTGCGACGTAGAGAAGTTCCGCTGCCTTATTGAAAGATCCCGTCTCGGAGATCGTGATCACATAATGCATCTGTTGAAGTGTCATAGAAAACTCCTTTCGTAAAAAATTCTTTTCATAAAAAAACGTCCCGCCCCGGTCATATGCCATGCATGGATATTCAAACCGGAGTGGGACGAATTGTGTAACGGTCTACTGTCAGCTAACGTGACGGACAGAAGGACGAGACGATGAAGCAAAAAAATTTATTTGGATTTAACCTCTTTCCATGCCTCGTTGTAGAGGTCATCAACCTCATCACCGAGATATTTGAGAACTTCACAGTTTTTCAGAGAATCCACATCCGGGAAGATTGCCTTGTTATTCTGAAGATCTGCATCGAGCAGGTCAAATGCGCCCTTGTTCGGGGTGGAGTAGGTGATGTACTCAAAGTTCTTTTTTGCAATCTCTGGACGGCAGAGAAAATCGATCCATTTCTCTGCATTTTCCTTGTGCTTTGCATTCTTCGGGATTACCCAGCAGTCGATGAAGAGATCAGTTCCCTCTTCCGGAATTACATAGATCAGGTTGTCGCCCTCATCAGCTTCGTTCTGAATGTAAAGCATCTCGCCGGAGTAAATGATACCGACAGCAGCTTCCCCACCGATCATCTTGTCGCGAACCTGGTCGACAACATAAGCCTGAACGAGAGGTTTCTGTGCGATCAGATCTTCTTTTGCTTTCGTGATCTCATCTGGATTCGTGCTGTTCATCGAGTAACCATTCTTCTTGAGACCGGTCATGAATGCACTGCGGATGCTGTCCTGCATCAGGATTTCGCCATCAAGGCGCTCATCCCAGAGATCCGACCACTTTGTCGGAGGTTCAACGCCAAGCTCCTCAAGACGTTCCTTGTTGTAGAGGATGCCGATTGTGCCCCAGGTGTACGGAACGGCATATTTATTTTCCGGATCGAAGGACTGAGCAAGCTCGAGATAGAGCGGGTCGATCTCCTTGAGATTCGGAACATTGTCGAAGTTGATCTCTGCGAGAAGATCATGCTCGCGCATTTTCTGAATCATGAAATCAGAAGGGCAGACTGCATCGTAGGCGATACCGCCAGCTTCGATAACCGGGAACATTTCTTCGTTTGTCTCATACATATCGTAGACAACTTCGATACCGGTTTCTTTTTCAAACTCATCAATGACACTCTCATCAATGTATTCGCCCCAGTTGTATACATAGAGCTTGTTGTCTTCGCTGCCATCTTTTCCCTGAGAAGAAGATGAAGAGGAACCACAGCCTGCAAGAAGAAGGCAGGGGATAGTCAGTGCGGATGTAATCAGAAACAGTTTTTTCATGATATTTTTTCCCTTCTTAGTAAATATATGATGTCAGATTTTCAATTTAATGTTGATATAAATGATGTTAGTTCGACTTAACCTCTTTCCACAGCTCATTGTAAACAGCGTCAACCTCATCACCGAGATACTCGTACACTTCGCTGTCTTTGAGAGAATCGATATCCGGGAAGAGAGCCTTGTTGTTCTGGATCTCCTCGTCGAGCAGATCGAACGCGCCCTTGTTCGGGGTGGAGTAGGTGATATAGTCAAAGTTCTGCTTTGCGATTTCCGGACGGCAGAGAAAATCAATCCACTTCTCAGCATTCTCTTTATTCTTTGCGTTCTTCGGGATTACCCAGGAGTCGATCCACAGGTTCGTTCCCTCCTCCGGGATCACATACTTAAGATCGTAGTCGAGACCGAGATCTTTGACTTCGTTCTGGATGTAGAGCATCTCGCCGGAGTAGATAACGCCGATGGCAGCCTCTCCGCCGATCATCTTGTCACGAACCTGATCGATGACGTAAGCCTGAACAAGCGGTTTCTGATCAATCAGATCCTGCTTTGCCTGCTGAAGCTCATCCTCATTATCTGAGTTCATCGAGTAGCCATCTTTCTTTAATGCAACCATGAAAGCGTCGCGCACGCTGTCCTGCATCAGGATCTCGCCGTCAAGACGCTCATCCCAGAGATCTGACCACTTTGTCGGTACATCCATGCCGAGCTCCTCAAGCCTCTTCGTGTTGTAGAGGATGCCGACCGTGCCCCAGGTATACGGAACAGAGTACTTGTTTTCCGGATCAAAGGACTTGGACATCTCGAGGTAGGTCGGATCGATCTGATCAAGATTCGGAACATTGTCGAAGTTAATCTCAGCGAGAAGATCATTCTCACGCATCTTCTGGATCATGTAGTCGGACGGGCAGACAACATCGTAGTTGACACCGCCTGCCTCGATAACCGGATACATCTCCTCGTTCGTCTCGAACATATCGTAGATAACCTTGATTCCCGTCTCTTCCTCAAACTGGTCGATCACGTCCTCATCGATGTACTCACCCCAGTTGTATACATAAAGTTCATTGGAACCACTTCTGTTTCCGCCATTGTCTGCGGAGGACGAGCCGGCTGCGTTTCCGCCACAGCCGGAAAGAAGCAGGGCGGAGCATGCAGTCAGGGAGGTAAGGGATACTGCAAGTACTTTTTTCTTCATAATTCAAATCTCCTCAAAAAATTCAAAATAGTTCTGTTATTTACTTATTTACTGCTCCGCTTTCTTGCGTGTCTACTGCTCCGCTTTCCTGCGCGGGGCGAAATTGCTGATGATAAGCAGGATGAGCACCGTAGCAAAGATCACTGTGGAGAGTGCGTACATCGACGGCTTGATGCCTCGGCGCACTTCGCTGTAAATTAGGGTCGACAGGGTGTTGATGCCGGCTCCTCTTGTAAAGTGGGTGATGATGAAATCATCGAGGGACATCGTGAATGCGAGCAGAAAGCCGGAGAGCACACCCGGAAGAATGTCCGGGAAAACGACCTTGAAAAACGCGCGGAGCGGGCTTGCGCCGAGGTCAAGCGCGGCTTCATAGGTAAATCGGCTTGTCTGTTTGAGTTTTGGCATGACGCTCAGGATCACATATGGAATGTTGAAGGTGATATGGGCGATCAGAACCGTCTGAAATCCGAGGGAGATGCCAAAAGCAATGAACGCAAGCATCAGGGAGATACCGGTCACGATGTCGGCATTGAGCATCGGGATATTTGTGATTCCCATCAGAATCGTGCGCGGAACCGGCTTCATGCTGTTGATCGCGATCGAAGCCGCAGTTCCGATGATAACGGCGATCAGCGCAGATAAGAACGCGATCAGAAGCGTGTTCTGAAGAGCATCCATGATGTTACGGCTTGCGAACATTTCCGTGTACCAGCGGAGCGTAAATCCACCCCACTGGGTACGGGACTTGGAGCTGTTGAAGGACAGCACGACCATCGTCGCAATCGGCGCATAGAGGAAGATCATGATGATGACAAGATAAAAATCCTGCCAGATGCGCCGGAGATTCCATTTTGAGTTTTTCATAGTTAGAATCCGCTCCCTTCTCCATTTTTGTCATATTTTGCAATCAGCGCCATGCTGATCAGGATAAAGATCATAAGTACGAGGGAGAGACCGGAACCCATATTCCAGTTGCTTCCCTTTGTGAATTCCTGCTCGATGACATTTCCGATCAGAAGGATCTTACTTCCACCGAGGAGATTGGAGATGACGAAGGTCGTCAGTGCCGGCACAAATACCATCGTAATTCCACTGATGATGCCTGGAACGCTGAGCGGGAACCATACCCAGAGAAGCGTCTGGAAGAAGTTTGCTCCGAGGTCGCGGGCAGCATTGATCGTGTTGTCGTCAATCTTGCATAAAACGTTGTAAATCGGAAGCACCATGAACGGCAGGAAGTTGTAAACCATGCCGAGGACGATAGCTCCCGGAGTGTTAATCAGGTTCTGCTTCGGAAGATGAAGCATGCCGAGGATGCCGTTGATGACACCGGCTTTCTCAAGCAGGGTCTGCCACGCGAGTGTGCGGAGCAGGAAATTCATCCACATCGGAAGGATGAAGATGAAGACGATGAAACTACCGCTTCCGACGTTTCGGTTTCTCAGAATCATTGCAAGCGGGTAGGCGAGCACAAGACAGATGATGGTGCTAACAAAGGACAGTCCGAGGGACAGCCAGAGTGCCTTGATGTGCTCCGGTGTGGAGATAGAGAGGACGTTTGCGAGTGTGAACGCTCCGCTCTTGTCGGTCAGTCCGTAGAACACGATCAGGGCAAGCGGGATGATCGTAAAGCCGATCATCCACAGAATGTAAGGTCCGGATAATAGTTTCTTATTCATTGACTCCAACCGCCTCCTCATCTTCAGAAGCAGGCTTGTTCATGATCTGGATGTTGAACGGATCAACGCGCAGTCCCACTTTTTTGCCGACCGGGCAGAGTGTGGTGGAGTGAACCAGCCACTCAAAACCGTCCGGAGTTGTGATCTCCATCTCATAGTGAACGCCCTTGAAGATCAGGTGTGTGCAGGTTCCAGTCAGAGTGCCCTGCTCTGGCTCGACAAGCTCGATGTCCTCCGGTCGGATCACGACGTCGACCGGCTTATTGACACCGAAGCCCCTGTCGACGCAGGCAAACTTTGCACCGAAGATCTCAACAAGCTCATCGTGAAGCATTACACCCGGAACGATGTTGCTCTCACCGATAAAGTCAGCGACGAATGCATTTTCCGGCTCATTGTAGATCTGCTCCGGAGTACCCATCTGCTGAATATAACCCTGGTTCATGACAACGATCGTGTCGGACATTGTCAGCGCCTCCTCCTGATCGTGGGTGACGTAGATGAAGGTGATGCCGAGCTCATTTTTCAGACGGATCAGCTCGTACTGCATGTCCTGACGCAGTTTCAAGTCGAGAGCGCCGAGAGGCTCATCGAGGAGCAGAAGACGAGGCTCATTCACGATCGCGCGCGCGATCGCGATTCGCTGTTGCTGACCACCACTCAAGGAGTCAACGGTGCGCTTCTCGTAGCCGTCGAGGTTTACGAGCTTGAGCGCATACTTGATTTTGTCGTTGATGTATGCTTTGGATTTGCCCTTGATCTTCAGACCAAAGGCGATGTTCTCTGCAATGTTCATGTGGGAGAACAGCGCGTATTTCTGGAATACGGTGTTTAACTGGCGTTTGTTCGGCGGGAGATCATTGATCTCGGTGCCGTCGAAAATGACTTTGCCGGTGTCTGCTTTCTCAAAACCGCCGATGATTCTGAGGGTTGTGGTTTTTCCGCAACCACTCGGACCAAGAAGCGTGACAAATGTGTTTTCTTTTACGGAAAGATTTAAGTCATCCAGAACCATTGTCCCGTCAAAGCTCTTGGAAATATTCACTAAATCGATTAAAGACTGACCCATGTACGTCTCCTCCTCATGTATGTGATCTTCTGTGATCTATCTGTCCTATCTATCTGTCTTATCAGTCGATATGAAAGTTGAAAGTTAAAAACTTGGCGGAGAGCTGACCCAGATCAGGGTTGCGCCCGTCTTGCTCGTCAAAAAGTGTTGTTTGTCCGCAGTGAAGTAGAAGGACTCACCTTTCTTTGCGCGGTAGGTTTTCTTTCCTATGTGGATGGCGATACTGCCTTGCAGAACATATCCGAATTCCTCGCCCTCATGGGGAGTGTCCGGGTATGTGGAACCGCCGGCTTCCAGCGTGAGGAGGATGGGTTCCATCACATTTTTCTGTGCATTTGGAATGATCCATTTGATTGTGTTTTTTAAGTCTGCCTCATATTTCTCAAAATAATCCGCTTTTCCGAATACGATCTGCTCCTCGGGCGTCTCGTTGAAGAATTCTCCCAGAGAAGTGCCGAGACACTGTAAAATATCGGTCAGGGTCGCAATCGAAGGGGAAGTCAGATTCCTCTCCAGCTGGGAAATAAAGCCTTTGGACAGTTCCGCACGGTCAGCCAGCTCTTCCTGTGTGAGTCCTTTTAAGACTCTCAGCTCTTTTAGCTTTAAACCGATATCCATACAGATGCCTCCTAAAAATCCGAACATTTCCGGATGCTTTTTGTTGCTTTACATATCGAAGACGCGTCGAAGACACGCCTGATGATTAACCAAAAAGTTTAGAAATATTAAATCAATGTAAAATTAATCTCAAAGTTTAGTATTAATAAACACAAAACAACATTCATTATACAGAAAAATCTTGGTATGTCAATAGATTCTCAATAGATTTTTTCAGGAGAGTGTGGTAATATAGAAACAGTGTTGTGAAGATAAACGAGAGACCAATCAGGGGATTCAAGGAGGAATGAAAAATGGCTGTTTCAGGAAAATATATGGCATATGTAGGTTCCTATTCTTACACAGGAAAAGCGAAGGGCATTACCGTTTATGATGTGGATGTGGAGAAGGGTGTTTTCCATAAGCGCTGTGAGGTGGAAGTGGACAACTCTTCCTATGTAATTGCCTCCAGTGATGGAAAGACGCTTTACTCGATCGCAGATGAGGGTGTTGTGGCATTCCGGATTCTCGAGAACGGAAGTCTTTCCAGATTGAACAGTGCAAAGATCAATGGCATGAGAGGATGTCACCTCTCGACAGATGCCGATGACAAATATATCTTTGTATCTGGCTATCACGATGGAAAGGCGACGGTTCTGCGCCTTGGAAAAGACGGAGCAGTCGGTGAGATCGTGGACGGTGTTTTCCACAAGGGACTTGGAAGCGTTGCGGAGAGAAACTTCCGCCCGCATGTAAGTTGCTGTCGTCGTACTCCGGACAACAAGTTTGTTCTGGCAGTTGACTCCGGTCTGGATCAGGTAAAGATCTACAAGTTTGATGAAAAGGACGAGCATCTGGTACAGGTTGACATGATTCCGTGTGACATGGAGTCTGCACCGCGCTGCTTCCGTTTCAGCTCCGATGGAAAGTTTGCATACCTGCTGTCTGAGCAGAAAAACACGATCGATGTATTCACTTATGAGACGGGGGCTCGTGTGCCGAAGATCGAGAAGATTCAGACGATCGCGACGACCGGAAAGAAGGCAAGCCAGCAGACGGCTGCGTGTGCGCTTAGATTCTCCCCGGATGAGAAGCATATGTTCTGTGGAAATGCCGGAGATGAGACGGTTTCCGTATACAATCGTGATCCGGAGACTGGTCTGCTGACCCAGATCTGCTGTCTGCCGATCAGCGGAGAGTATCCGAAGGATATTGCCGTATTCCCGGATGACAGGCACATCGCCTGCATCAACCATGGAAGTGGCACGATCACGTTCTTCAAGGTGGACTATGAGAAAGGTCTGCTGATTATGAGTGCAAATGAGATCAAGTGCAACGAGCCGAACAGCTGTGCAATCGTCAAAGTCAGCGACTAAGCAATTAAGAGAGACGGCGACTTAAAATTTCAGGTAATTAGGAGTGAAAAGAGAATGGCAGGATCAACATTTGGAACGGTATTCCGTGTTATGACCTGGGGAGAGTCGCATGGAAAGGGCATCGGCGTCACGATTGACGGATGCCCTGCGGGACTTCCGCTGAGCGAGGAGGATATTCAGACGTATCTGAATCGAAGAAAACCGGGGCAGAGCCGTTATACGACAGCGAGACAGGAGAGTGATCTTGTAGAGATCCTGTCCGGCGTCTTCGAGGGAAAGACGACGGGAACTCCGATTGCGATGATGGTGAGAAACACCGATCAGAGGTCCAGAGACTACGGAAATATCATGAATGTATACCGTCCGGGACATGCGGACTTCGGTTTTGATTCCAAGTATGGATTCCGCGATTACCGGGGTGGTGGACGTTCGTCCGGAAGAGAGACGACGGCGCGCGTAGCGGCGGGTGCAGTCGCATGCAAACTGCTTGAGCATTTTGGAATCAAGGTGACAGCGTATGTGAAGAGCATCGGAGAGTTCGAGATCGATCCGGAGCGTTTTGACATTGCGGAGCGCGATCGAAACCCATTAAATATGCCGGACGCAGTCTGTGCAGTCGAGTCGGGGGAGTATCTTGCGCACCTGATCGAACAGCAGGATTCCGCGGGCGGTGTTGTCGAGTGTGTCGCAGATGGAGTTCCGGCGGGAATCGGAGAGCCGGTTTTTGACAAGCTCGATGCCTGCCTTGCGAAGGCGATCATGTCGATCGGGGCAGTCAAGGGATTTGAGATCGGAGATGGATTTGCAGTCGCAAAGATGCGAGGATCTGAGAACAACGATCCGTTCCGGATTGCGGAGGACGGAAGTGTTGAGAAGACATCCAATCATTCTGGTGGAATTTTAGGTGGAATGAGTGATGGAAGCCAGATTGTTCTGCGTGCGGCTTTCAAGCCGACACCGTCAATTTCGAGACAGCAGAATACCGTGAACCGTTCCGGTGAGAACACCGAGATTGAGATTCACGGAAGACACGACCCGGTGATTGTGCCGAGAGCGGTTGTCGTTGTCGAGTGTATGACGGCGCTGACGATTGCGGATCTTCTGCTTCAGGATCGCTGTGCAAAGCTGTGATACATTTCAACTATTAATATTGTTGTATTATTGTTGTTTATTATAATTTTTTTTTTTGGAGGAGACAGGAAAATGAAAATTGCAATGGCAAATGATCACTCAGCAGTGGAAATGAAAAACGAGATCAAGGCATATGTGGAGTCAAAGGGATATGAGGTCATTGACTTCGGAACAAACTCTTCTGAGAGCTGTGATTATCCGGCATACGGAGAGAAAGTTGGACGTGCGGTTGCTTCCGGTGAGGCAAAGTACGGCATTGCAATTTGTGGAACAGGAATCGGAATCGGTATTGCGGCAGGCAAGGTAAACGGTGTGCGTGTCTGCACTTGCAGTGAGCCGTACAGTGCCCGTATGTCAAGAAAGCACAATGACACGAATGTCCTGACCTTCGGTGCCCGCGTGATCGGTGTCGAGATGGCAAAGATGATCGTGGATGAGTGGCTTGACAACGAGTACGAGGGTGGTCGTCACCAGCGTCGTGTCGATATGCTGATGGAGATCGAGAAGAACGCATAAAAGGTGTAAGATGCGCCGTGTTTTTGATTGAAATGACAGATATGACAGATAAAAAAGAGGGAGCCTCGCGGGCGATTGCGAGGCTCCCTCTTTTGTGGATGTCCCCTGCCTTGATTGGAGGGGATATCCACTCTGGATTATAAAAAGTTAGTGGTAAAGGAATTTTGCAGTTGTGGTTTCATGGCCTTCTTTGCATATCTATTTATATAAGCATTAGGCTTTATATAGCTTATGTAAGTGACGGATTTAGAAATCAACTTCCGTTCCATAGTAGGTGCAGGTGAACAATTTCTCCATCTGCTCCGGGGTGATGGATCTCGGGTTTGATCCGGTGCAGGCATCACCGACAGCGTTGACAGCGATTGTTGCAACCTTCTCCTTGAACTCAGCCTCATCGATACCGAACTCTTTCAGAGTGTGCGGGATGTTCAGCTTCGTGTTGTATGCGCTGATCAGATCGCACAGAGCGTTGACCTGAGAGTCCTCGGATACTCCGCCAAGACCGATTCTTCTCGCAATATCGGCATAACGACGCTTTGCCTCCGGCTCATGTGCATTGTACTTGATAACGTATGGCAGATAAATTGCATTTGCACAGCCATGCGGGATGTGTCCGGTTGAGAATGCTGCACCGGTCTTGTGTGCCATCGAGTGAACGATGCCGAGCAGGGCATTGGAGAATGCCTGACCTGCAAGACACTGTGCGTAGTGCATCTGCTCTCTTGCGTCCATGTTGCATTTGTAAGATGCCGGCAGATTGTCTACAACCATCTCGATTGCCTTGATTGCGAGAGCATCGGTGAACGGGGTGTGCAGGGTGGAAACATATGCCTCGATTGCATGGGTCAGAGCGTCCATACCGGTGTAAGCAACCTGCTTAACCGGAAGGGAAGCAACGAGATCCGGGTCGAGGATCGCAACATCCGGGGTGATCTCAAAGTCAGCCAGCGGATACTTGATGCCCTTTGCGTAATCGGTGATAACGGAGAAAGCGGTTACCTCGGTTGCAGTTCCGGAAGTAGAAGGAATTGCACAGAAGTGAGCTTTCGTTCTCAGCTTCGGGAAGTTGAACGGAACGATAAGATCTTCAAAGGTCGTATCCGGGTACTCATAGAATGCCCACATTGCCTTTGCGGCATCGATCGGAGAACCACCGCCGATGGCAACGATCCAGTCAGGCTGGAATTCGGTCATTGCCTGTGCGCCTTTCATAACGGTCTCAACGGACGGGTCTGGCTCAACGCCCTCGAAAAACTTAACTTCCATGCCGGCTTCCTTCAGATAAGCCTCAACGCGATCGAGGAATCCGCCCTTTCTCATTGAGTGACCACCGGATACAACGATTGCCTTCTTGCCCTGCAATTTCTTCAGATCTTCAAGTGCGCCTTTACCATAGTACATATCTCTCGGTAATGTAAATCTCATCATAATAACATATCCTCCTGTTCTAAGTTCTAAAATGTTATTGGTCTGAGCTCATGTTCCTTGCTTCATTCATCACATCTGTAGTTTCATCACTTCTGATTTCGTTAATATTTTAACGCTAAAAATTCTCAATGTCAAGAGTAAATATAGGAAAAGTGAAATAAATGTGCAAAAAAGCGGGCAATCCATAGGAAAAACCGGCAAGATTCCTATAAATGCCCGCGTGAAGTTGATGTAAAGAATGTGAAAATATCTACAATTTCAACAATATCCGACAGCGCTTATCGATGATTTTCCTCATTCCATTCATTTAAACGGAAGAGACCGTTACGGCTTCCGCAGAGAATGATCGTATCATTCTTCTGGAACACATAGTCCGGACGGATGTTGTCAGTCACGGTCTGTCCACTCTCGATTGCAATGATATTTAAGCCGAAGCGGGAGCGCAGGTTGGCCTCGAGGATGCTGACTCCGGCGAGACGGTCGGGAATGACAAGTTTTGAGATGTTGATTTCCTCGCTCAGCTGAATCGAATCAAGAACCCGGCTGTTATCGAGACGGTTTGCAAGGCGAATTGCCATGTCGCGTTCCGGATAAACGACCTTTGCACCGAGTTTTTCAAGAATCTCACCGTGCTCCGGGCTGTTTGCCTTTGCGATGACAGTCGGAACACCGAGACTGACAAGGTTTAGGGTAGTCAAAATTGAGACTTCCATCTGGCTTCCGATGCAGACAACAACGACATCACAGTTCTGAATGCCGGTGTCCATCAGCGTTTTTTTATCAAGGTTTCCGACGACGAGAGCATTCTCGGTCAGTTCTCGTGCCTCACGGACTTTGTCCTCATCGCGGTCAAGAACGAGGAGGTCTGCATCTGCCATCACAAGTTCTGCGGTCAGAGCTGAGCCGAACCGTCCAAGACCGATGATTCCGTAAGAGGTTTTTTCTGGTTTATGTTTTCCAAAGATCATGAATAAAAGTCCTCCATAGGACAGGCAGAAAGTTTTTTGCTTTTACCTGTCAACCGATTGAAATATTGCCTTCCGGGTAGCGGACGCGTTCTCCGAGCGAGTAATGCCAGATGGAGAAGATCGTCAGCGGACCGAGGCGACCGATGTACATGACAAGGATGCACAGCAGTTTGGAAGCGGTGCACAGTTGCGTCGTGATTCCGGTGGAGAGTCCGACGGTACCGAACGCACTCACGGACTCAAAGAGAAGATCGATGAGCGGAATCTGCGGTTCTAAAATTGAGAGCAGATAGGTACAGACGAAGACAATGCTTCCGCCGAGAATTGTGATGACGGAGGCTTTGCGGAATGCACCCTTCGGGATTGCATAGTGAAAGGCTTTCTCTGTGTGGTTCGTTGCTGCTGATTTTATTCCCTGGATCAGGACGAAAAACGTGCTCGTCTTGATACCGCCGGCAGTCGAACCCGGCGATGCGCCGATGAACATCAGCGCCATCATCACGAGGAGTCCCGGCGTGTGGAAATCTCCGAGCGGATAGGTGGAAAATCCTGCGGTTCTCGCGGAGACGCTGTGGAAAAATGCGACGAGCCAGGAGAAATCCTCTGTCATTTTTAAGAGAATCATGCCCCCGAATGTCAGAAAAAAGCTGACAGAGAGGACAACGCGGGTGTGCATCGACATTTTGCTCCAGTGAAGCCGTGTCTGCACGAGCTCACAGATCACAAGGAAGCCGATGCCTCCAAAAAAGATCAGTGCACAGGTTACAAGATTCAGAAATACATCGTCCCGATAAGGAATCAGATTCTGCATTCCGCCTAAGATATCAAAACCGGAGTTGTTGAAGGCGGCAATCGAGTGGAAGATACTGATTCCGATTGCCTTGAGCGGGGGATAATTTCGTGAAAATACAAAAAAACTGAGTACAGCACCAACCGATTCAATGAGAATGGTGGTAAAAAACACAGCGCGAATAAAGCGGATCATTCCTTTTCCGGAATCGAGGTTCATCGCCTCGCGGATCAGGGTGCGTCCCTTTAAGTTGATTTTACGTCCGATCGCAAGGATGATTCCGGCACCGATCGCTGTGACGCCGAGACCGCCGACCTGAATCATGACCGCAAGGAAAAACTGACCGAGTGGGGTAAAGGTGTCACCCGCATCGACTGCGATCAGTCCGGTGACGCAGATTGCACTTGTCGCGGTGTAGAGGGCATCGATATAGTGCAGATGGACACCGGTTTTCAGACTGCACGGCAACATCAGCAGACCGGAGCCTATCAGAATCGCAATGGCAAATCCAAGCGAAATGATTCTGACGGGAGTGGTGCGCTTGAGCATTCGGATTAAAAAATCCATAATTACGACTCCTTATGAAATTGTTATCAGAATGATTTCCCGAAGTCAAGTGGGAAGGTGACTTCGGGAAGATTTTTCTGAAAATCAAAAATGAATTACGGTAAAAAATTATAGTAAAGCATTACAGTAAAAATTACAGCAAGATGATGTTGTGCTCGCGGCAGGTCTTGCGCATCTCTTCCGGCCACAGACTTGCCTGTACCTCGCCGACATGGGCGCGGTCGAGAAGAAGCATGCACAGACGGGACTGACCGATACCACCGCCGATCGTGCACGGAAGCTCACCATTTAACAGCATCTTGTGGTACGGAAGCTCACGGCGCTCCTCACAGCCGGCTTTCTTTAACTGCTCTGCGAGAGATTTTTCGTCAACACGGATTCCCATGCTGGAGATCTCAAGTGCGCAGTTTAAGTGCTCGTACCAGAACAGGATGTCACCGTTTAACTGCCAGTCATCATAGTCCGGGGCACGTCCGTCATGAGGCTCGCCACATTTCAGTTTGTCACCGATCTTCATCAGAAATACACAGCCGTATTTCTCGGTGATCAGGTTCTCGCGCTCCTTCGGGGTCTTGTCCGGATAAAGCTCCTCAAGTTCCTCGGAGGTGATGAAGGTGATGTCGTTCGGAAGCTCTTTTACTGCCTGCGGGTACTTGTACCACACCTCATGTTGCATGTGCTTGATGATCTTGAAGATTGTGCGAACAGTCTCCTCAAGTGTCTCGATCGTGCGCTCTTCGCGGGTGATAACGCGCTCCCAGTCCCACTGGTCGACGTAGCAGGAGTGCAGGTTGTCAAGCTCCTCGTCACGGCGGATTGCGTTCATGTTCGTGTAGAGACCTTCACCTGGCTGGAAGCCATACTCTTTGAGTGCCATACGCTTCCATTTTGCAAGGGAGTGAACAACCTCAACCGTCTGTCCTGGGATACCGGCGATGTCAAAAGAAACCGGACGCTCCACACCGTTTAAGTTGTCGTTTAAACCGCTCTCGCGGGTGACGAACAGCGGTGCAGAGATACGCTCGAGATGCATCTCGCGTCCGAATTCTTTCTGAAAGGTGTCGCGGATGTATTTGATTGCCTCCTGGGTTTCCCGAACACTCAGGTGCGGGTCATAGTTTTCTGGAATAATCAGTGCCATAGGGGTTCCTCCAAATCAATGAGTCGTTTGCAGCTGAGAAAAGTTGCGTCAAGTCGTTGCGTTGCATGTGTGGACTTGAACCAAAACTTAAAACAGTTACTATTCCTTATGGTATCATTTTGCAGGAATCTGCACAAGAGAAAATTTCAGCTAATGCTCCCTCAGCGCAAGAATTCCGTGCAAACGCGCTCTCGCTCCGGGTTCGGCGTAGCAGTGCATAAGACCGCAAAGTACGCGGTCTAAACACTGACGCCTCACACGGGTTTGCCCTGGAACTTCTTCGCCTCGGGAGCCGAAATGTAGATATTTCAAGCCAACGCTTGCTAAGACTTGGCGCGTGATTCTGGTCAGCTTTGCTGACATCTTCCAATCAGAATTACAGCGCATCCACTCTGAGTTATATATGGTTGATGAATTACCACGTCTGAAGTCTCCGTTTCCTACGCCATCAGGCGTGGTTTCCAAAAGACTACGATAAGTGGCTTATGGCTATTCACAAAGCCCTATCCCAATGGGATTACTTTTAAGCGACAGTTTGACGAAAAGCGCATTCTTTTCGTCGCTGTCGCTTTTCTTTTGATTTGCTAAATGAATTTTTTGCTTGTAATTGTTTTTGACGGTTCTTTTTTTGATTCTCATAATCAGGATGAAGAATGATGAAAACATTCTCAAAACAAGGCAGACTTTCCCCATCAAAGGCTTGTGGATATGCTTTTCTCAGGATATTCGCAGATCCATTTAAATCGGAGTTGATGATCGTACCATTTGGGGGTTTATAAAGACCACGAAATCCATCCTTTTTATACATTCCGGCATAGTGAGTCGGTTTTCGTTTACCAGAAAATGTATATTTCGTGGAATCTTCTTTTCGGTACACCGGGATTGGATCATGATCAGGAAAACTTGCCTTTGAGGTATAGCTTTCTTCCTGTTCGATGCAACGAATCCCGTTCCATTCGCAAAGATACTGAATGATTTCGCGAAGTTTGGTAATTGGTAACTGTACAAACTCCTGATTATTTTGATGACCGATCCCAGAATTCTGCTTCCAGTATTTATTTACACCCATAACAACGGTGTCGATACGGTTTTCTACGCACCATGTCACAAAGTGTTTTGCACATTTATGCAGATAATCAGAGACCTGATCGTTTCGTCGGTTTGTAATTGCATAATAGGTTTCATCTGGTATAAATTTTTTTCCTGTTTGAAGGGTCTGTTCACTTACAAGTTTCGCAATGGTTTTGTTGTACCATTGATTTGATGCTTTAGCTGGTCCACCTTTATATAAAAGAGATGCTATGCCACAATTATTCGTAACTGCCATGAGATTATCGACACCAAAGTCAATTGCACAGATTCGATGAGATTCTTTTGAATGTTCAGGAAGATCTTTTTCGACTTCAAATTGGAAAGTCAAACGATAACGTCCATTTTCCGGTATAATGCATGCTTGCTTAAGTCTTGCATCCGGAATCGGAAATCCGATACATACAGGCATCTCTTTTATGAATGGGAATTCTGCATACCATTTGCCGTTTCGTAATTTAATGATACAGTCTTGATTAGAAACAGTTGCTGTGGTATGTCCGCCTTTTTTCTTATAACCAGGAAGTTTTGGCTTCCCGGTAAAGGCGGAGGGATCTTTTGCGTAGGCATGACAGGAGGCATAAAAGGTCTTCATATCTCGAACTGCCTGTTTTAAAACATATTGTGCGGTCTGACGCGGAAGTCCCTTTGCATAATAATCTGGATTTTTTGTATATTTCATGACAGAATCCAAAAAGGAATAGCCAAGAAAATGGTTTTCCTTTGTCGGAACAGGGACAGGACGTTTCATTTGTGAGATGGTATCAAGAATTTCCTTCATGACTTCCTGTTCGTTAGCTGACCAATTTGTAGCAGGTTTGGAGACCGCCGTTAATACCTGACGCTGACGAAAACGAATTGCATTGCTTAAATGATTTGCAAGACGTGTTACCGTTTCCGCATAATCAAATAAGGGATGATTTTGAGTGATACAAACAGTTATTGTTCTCATATATCCCATATCGGTTGCCTCCTTTCCTTTTGAATAAAAATACATTGTAACTACTTAATATTACATGATATAATTATATCATATTATGCGATCAGTTGCAACGAGAAATAAGAACATATGTTTTTGAAACAGGATGGTTATTATGTGAACAGGCATAGCTGCTTTTTATTGCAGTACCATTTAGTCTTAGTCACAAAATATCGGCATCCCGTGATTCGCGGACAATTAGAAACTGCCCTTGGAAATTATACGGAAACCTATTTTAAGGATCGTAATCTTACGATTCAGGCATTTGAATGCATGCCAGATCATATTCATATTTTGTTTGATGCAAAACCAAATTTAAATCTTGCAGAATTTGTAAATGCATTTAAATCTGCATCTTCTCGAAACATTAGAAAACAGTTTTCTGAGGAACTGAAACCTTATTACTGGAAACCCTATTTTTGGAGTTTGAGTTATTTTATCGGGACTGTCAGTGACCGAACAAGTACTGCGGTAAAGGAATATATTAAGAATCAAAAAAATGAATGATCTAAAATTTTAAAATCATTACGCATTCACCCACGTCTGATCCAGTTGGTCAGGCGTGGTACTCTACGATTTTGATAGACAATCGAATTCAAAGCACAGCAGGAGAGGGAAGAGTATGGGCATAACGATTTCATTTTCAATGAAGCCACAGCATAGCTGGCTTCCCCAGAATACCTGGAATCTCGAGCGAATGCAGAGATTTTCGCGAGAGCTTGCGGGGCAGATGGGGTATCACTGCGACGTGGTCGGTGACTATGTGATCTATCAGTTCTGTCCGGAGGGCTTTCTGTGGATGGCATGGAAGAAGGGCGAGATTGTCGGGGAGTGCCAGACGAATATCGCAGGACCGGGATTTCATGCGGCAGTGATTCATTTTCTGGATCTCTACGCGTCGCGAGGAAAGCTCGGGCTTCTCGTCAAGGATGATACCGGATATGATCGGGACCGCAATTTTGTCCGGATGAGGAGAGAGTATTTTTATACCTGGTTTGGTGATCTGATGAAGCAGATTTTTGAGCAGAAGGACCGCGCGGATCGTCAGCTCGTCTGTTGGCCGGCGAATTATTATCTGCCCGAGGAGCATAAGGGGATGGTGATGACGCATATCCGCCAGTTCTCGATGGAGGAGATTCGAAACATCGTCCATTCCGGAGTCAGTATGGGATTTGCAAAGGATTTTTTCATCTGGAATGAGGAGGAGAAAGACGCTTACTACTATCGAAACTGTGCGCTTGTGCTGATGAATCAGGAGTGCTATTTTATGCCATCCGGCCGGAGTGAACAGGATGAGGTGATCAACCGAAAGATTCTTGATCTGCTTGAGCGCGCGCTTGCATTAAAAGCGGATATTCAGTTCCCTAAAAATGAGTATTTGGAGCTGTGTGCGCTCGACGGGCGTGAGCCGAAAGCGCTCGATCATACGCCGGAACTGCCAAAGAATGCGCAGGTCGGATGCCGAAAGGAACTTTTGTTTCGGACAATCGGTTCCCTGCGTTTTGCCGTACCCGGAAGTTATCTCTACGACGGGACGAGACAGGGAAACTCGGAGCGTTACTACGATGGATGGGCAGAGAACAGTCATGATTACTACATCTGTGCGATGAATTTGGAGCACGAGGCGAGGTTTGAAAATCGACCGTTTGAGAAGGAAGAAGTCGAGAGAGTCATTGACTATGAGAGGGATAGTCTGCGCGGACGCATAGCGGTCTATCATCCGAGGCAGAGGGATGGGAAACTGCGGTATGAGGTCTCTGCGCAGATTCTCTATAAGAATCAGATGACGATTGTCACAGTTCGCTATCAGAATCCGGAGGAGGAGCCGTGGGCGATTGATCTGATCCGCAAAATCGAGGTTATTGAGGAGGAGAAAAAACCGAATCTCAAGTGCGGGTGAGCATTAAGAATTTTCAATCAAAACCAGAAGATTAATCGGAATCAGAAGGCAGAGACAGAAAAAAGAAAATCAGAAGATAAGAAAATATAGAAGAAAAGAAAAAACAGAAATAAAAAATGGAAGAAAAACATAAAAAGAAAGAAATGAAAAAGGAGATTTTAGAATAAAATGAAGATCGCGATCGTTACAGACAGCAACAGCGGAGTTACACAGGCACAGGCGAAGGAGCTTGGAATCACTGTGATTCCCATGCCGTTTATGATCAACGGTGAGACCTATGAGGAGGATATCAACCTGACGCAGGAGCAGTTTTATACTCATCTGACTGATGGAGCTGAGATCTCCACTTCTCAGCCGTCTCCGCAGACCGTGATGAACCAGTGGAATGAACTTCTTAAAGAGTATGATCAGATTGTGCACATTCCGATGTCAAGCGGGTTGAGTGGTTCCTGCCAGACTGCCATGATGCTTGCGGATGAGGATGAGTATGAGGGCAAGGTCTTTGTTGTCAACAACCAGAGAATCTCTGTTACTCAGCGCCAGTCTGCTATCGATGCAAAGGCGATGGCAGATAAGGGAATGGATGGAGAAGAGATCAAGCGCGTGCTTGAGGAGACAAAGCTCGAGTCAAGCATTTACATCACAGTGGACACGCTGAAGTACTTAAAGAAGGGCGGACGCATTACCCCGGCGGCAGCGGCACTCGGAACTCTGCTTCGGATCAAGCCGGTGCTTCAGATTCAGGGAGAGAAGCTCGATTCGTTCTCGAAGGCGCGCACGATCAAACAGGCAAAGAGTACGATGATCACGGCGATCGAGCATGATATTAAGAATCGTTTCCATGATCCGGAGGCAGAGCACACCTGGCTTCAGCTCGCTTACACGTACGATCGTGAGATGGCAGAAGAATTTCTTGAGGAAGTCAAAGCACACTTCCCGAAGAGTGTTGGAATTCATATGGACCCTCTGTCTCTGAGTGTTGCCTGTCACATCGGACCGGGAGCAATCGCCCTTGCCTGCACGAAAAAGCTGGATTAAAAGCAGGAGAAAGGGTCAGAGAAAACATTAAAGAAAACGTCAAATATAAAAATTGGCGAAAAGCGAAAAACATCAGACGCAAAGACAGACACAAATAACGTCAATAACGTCAGAAAATCGGGGAAAGGAGGAGCGTGAGAGAACAATGGATCAGGTAAAGAAGAAATGGCAGTTCCCTTTTGCAGTCAAACGAAGGGTGACGGTGAGCCTGAAAGTACCGGTTGTGATTCTTCTTGTGCTGTTTGGTCTGATTCCGATGATTCTGTGCACCCATGCGACGATCGCTTCGGTGCGTCAGAATCAGATTGAGGCGAGGATGGCGGAGGTTCAGAATCAGTGCCAGATTTTGAGCGACAAGCTGACGCGGGCGGGGTATTTGAACGGGACGGATCGCTCCATGATGAACAGTGAGATCGAGACGGTCGCGGATATTTTTGATGGAAGAATCGTGGTTGTTGATCAGAATTTCCGGATTGTGGAGGATACATTCCATATTGCGGAAAATCGTCTTCATATTGCGGAGTCAGTGATTCGCTGTTATCAGGGAGAGACGATGAACCGGTATATCAAGAACCGTCACTATTTCCTTCAGACAACACCGATCTATGACAATACGGCGGAGAAGACTGTGCAGGGAGTCATGATTATCACCTCGTCGACGGAGCCGTTGATGTCGCTTGCGGATATGGTTCACGACAAGGCAGTCCTGCTTCAGAGTATTGTGTTCTTTGTGGTTTTGCTTGCCGGAATCGCGGTGGCTTCCTGTCTGATCTTCCCGTTTAAGGAATTTCAGAATCGGCTCAATCATGTGGCTCAGGGCGCTCTCGACACCGATATCAGCACCGACAGTTACAAGGAGACTCAGGACATCTCAAGGGCGGTTGAGATGACGATCACAAAACTTCGTGAGGTTGACCAGTCGCGCCAGGAGTTTGTATCGAATGTCTCCCATGAGCTCAAAACGCCGATCACCTCGATTCGCGTGCTTGCGGATTCGCTGATGGGAATGGGTGAAGTGCCGGTGGAGCTTTACCGGGAGTTCATGGAGGACATCTCGGATGAGATCGACCGCGAGAGCAAGATCATCGATGACCTTCTCTCTCTCGTGAAAATGGACAAGTCGGAGGCGGAACTCAACATTTCCCAGTCGAATATTTACACGCTCGTCGAGCAAATTTTAAAGCGTCTGCGTCCGATCGCAAACAAACAGAAAGTCGAGCTGATTTTTGAGAGCATCCGCGAGGTGACTGCGGATGTAGATGAGATGAAGCTCTCGCTTGCGATCACGAACCTTGTGGAAAATGCGATCAAGTACAACAAGGAGGATGGCTGGGTGCGGGTGACGCTTGATGCCGACCACAAATTCTTTTATATTAAGGTATCGGACTCTGGAATCGGAATTCCGGAGGAGGCGCAGGACCGCATTTTTGAGCGTTTTTACCGCGTCGACAAGGCGCGCTCGAGAGAGACAGGCGGAAGCGGACTCGGACTTGCGATCACGAGAAATGTTGTGTTGATGCATAAGGGTGCGATCAAGTTGACGAGCCGGGAGGGTGAGGGAAGTACGTTCACAATCCGGATTCCGCTCAACTATATTGCATGATGAGAGGGGGGCAAGGACGAGACCGATGAATACGAAGAAAAAGAAACGAGACTGTCTGCTCCTTCTGGCTGTATTGGTGCTTCTCGTCGCAGGGATTGTCGGATGTCAGAAGACGAGGACGGGGACGGAACATGTAGACGGGGAAAATATCTACCAGATCTATTACATGAATCCGTCGGCGACCCGCCTTGTCGCGCACGATTATCAGACGGAGACGACCGATCAGGATTTTCTGATTCAGGAGCTGATGGAACAGCTTTTGCATGTGCCGGCGGATCTCGATGCGCAGATGGCACTCTCGGATAAGGTGATTTATCAGGGATACAAAAAAGAGGATGTCGTGCTTTATCTCTACTTTGATAACAACTATACGAGCATGAAATCCTACCGTGAAATCTTGTGCCGGGCAGCACTCACGAAGACGATGACGCAGATTGATGGGATTGATTATATTAATATTTACACGGGCGATCAGCCCCTTCTCGATGCCAACAATATGCCGGTTGGTATGCTCAGTGACTCGGATTTTGTGGACAGCATCACGGATATCAATGCCTACGAGAAGACGGAACTGACGCTGTATTTTACGGATGCAGACGGAGAAAAACTGTATCCGGAGCGCAGGAGTGTGATGCACAACATCAATACTTCGGTCGAGAAGGTTGTCGTTGAGGCGCTTCTTGAGGGACCGGAGTCGGAAAATCTGTGCCCGACGCTCGATCCGCAGACAAAACTTTTGAATATTTCTGTAAATGAGAATGTGTGCTATCTGAATTTTGACAGCAGTTTTCTCAACAATGTACTGAATGTGCAGGATTACATTCCGATTTACTCGATTGTGGACTCTCTGCTTGAGCAGTCCTCGGTCAGCCGGGTGCA
>ERZ838839.133-NODE-133-length-96538-cov-8.222702_pt1 | contig 96538 bp, 76 predicted proteins | sample MGYA00519909_ERZ838839 | MGnify/ENA primary metagenome ERZ838839 (study PRJEB31850, sample SAMEA3708843) | human gut metagenome | biome: human gut; feature: human-associated habitat; material: faeces | place: China | collected 2014 ...
AATACGGTTGCTACTGGTGGGGCAGACAATCCAGCGGGCAGGCGATTTACATGGATCATGTAATTCAGAGAATTTGCGGGGGAATCGACTGATTCCCCTTGCAAATCTGAATCCGATTATTTACTTTTGCAGAAACAACAAAATAAAGGCAAGAAAACCATGTAACACGACATAGATTATTACGCTTCAAAACGGGTTCCCCATCCTGTCCCGACTATATCATAAATCAAAACATTCAAAAAATGGGGACAGTCAAGAATGTAGAGTTGTCGATGCAATCCGTTCGGCGGCTATTGGAGCGTAATCATCTTGCCTACACGATTGAAAAGGATTCGATTCTTTTCAACCGACGATTCAACCGCAGGACGGGACAAAAATCCTATTATTACATCGGCTTTACAGAGGGCGAGAAGAAAATCGGTCGTCAAAGCATCGTGTTCGGATGTGTAGACTACAATGTTTACGACGAAGATTTTGCAATGGGTACATGCTTTCGCCAGACGATATGTACCGACATGGCGTTTTTCGCATTCCATTTTCACGACCTCTTTCCCGATTTCTATCCGACCGACGAATACAACGATTGGAGCGAATGACACGAACGGCAGACTTTGCAGACAGACTGACAACCGACTGCAAGGTCTGTTTTTATGTAATGACTAAATAAATAAGGCTATGCCAGCACCATAGAATCAAAAATAAGGGCAACAACCCCGAAAAGGAGTTAGGGCTATGCGTTTTTCCAAAAATGTTTCCTAAATTTGTGGAACATACGAACTACGGAAGCGTAAGTTTATTCTCGATGTTGAATCTGGTAAATTTAATTGCGATGAGAATAAGCAGACCTAATCTCCCGCCATATCCTATTGGATACGAGCGTGGGGTTGTTGCTTATTTTATCGCAGGGCTTACCAGAGCCTAACATCATAAATAAGCGTACAACCCTGCGCTTTCTTTTTACTACTAACCGCTGTTTGAGGGTTGGAATAGCTAAAACTTACTTACGTATCATGTTTACATTAAAAGAACAAAAGGCTCTTTGTAGATTTTGCCATAATGTGTGGCACTCTACTTTACTAACATCATTCCCTGCAATTAAGCATAAGCAGTTTAATATCCAATGGGATATGATGAATTATTGTGGAACTCTAATATATGTTGAAAATACAGTATTTGGTAATAAGGAGCGCAAGGAACATCTGGGAGCTGATTTTTTAAATCTGGCAACAACAATGCAAATACAAATGCGCAAAATTTGTTCTCTTGAAATAAGCCAAGAGGATGAAACAATTTATATGAAGGAGTTGAAAGAACAATATGCAGACCCCGAAGATTTATGGCTAATGGCTAACGAAGGCGTAAAATACGCATTAGATTTCCTTATGCCTAACTATGAATTTGGCCATGAGAAAGGCCACATGATATGCAATATATTGGATAGTGCCAGAATTAACGGGCAGAGGAGTAAAATAGCATCTGACCTATGTAAAAAATTGATGCTTAAAGATGCAAGTTGGGAATTTGTACTATGAAAAGCTATCTATTCTAAACAATGAAAATTCTTGGAATCATTGCTCTTATCATTATTGGCCCTTATGTACTTGCCACAATCGGCGGAATAATTTGGGGCATTATAGAAGAATTTAGCAAAAAAGAATAACCGATGAAAAAGATTCTATTTTTATTCGTTTTAATGTTTCTATATTCTTGCGCTTGGGCACAAAGTGCCGATTGGAAAACCTGTACCCTCAAAGCAAGTAAGGTCGTCACTTATCAAAACGGGAGCAAAACGAATGAAACAAAATCAAACATATCCATCACCATTGATAAGCCCAATTATACAATCCGTGTCGGCAATCAGATGTTCTATGTAGAGGGGAAAGAGGTTTTAAGTTCAAAAGAAATTTTATTTCAATGCCACACATCCCAAAGTTCGGAAAAATATGTCATAGCTTATAACGCTAAAGCATTCTTTATTCTCGTCGGAAAACAGAAAGATGAAAGTGCGCCAATGTACAAATATTATTATTCGACCGACAAAAAGGATATAATTCTAACATATTGATAGCTATCTAATTTAGGACTGACTTATTCAAGGGGCCTTTATATAGACCCTTTGAAAAAGTTGGTCCGCCATTCCATTATATGAAAAAATACATACTACCCATACTCGCCTTGCTGATTGCAGGGTGTGGCATATATCTTTGGGCTAATTCCATATCAAATAAGGAGCGGTTGGAATTGCTCAATGGAGAATACGAATTAGTCGATTGGCAGATTCGCCCGAAATCTGCTATTCATGCGGATTCTCTTACGGTACATGATGTTCCCCAGCGTGGCGAACGCTTAACCCTACAAACGAACGATAACGGAGATTTCCGCTTAACGGCTGAATCATCATTACCAGTCCTGCAACAGTTAGCAGATTTGGAATGGCAACTACTCTATGTTCGACGCACGTGGTTTGCATGGCGGCATCGTGTCATGGGGCTATATCATGCGGGCGAACATTCGGCAGATGTTTACTGGCATCGGGCACTTATCAATCAAAAGGATGTAGGCATTACTTTACAACTACCTGACCCGACAAATGAAAAGATTAGCTGGTTTCTGATTTTACAGAAGAAATAATTTAGGACCGACTTTGTCAGAGGGTCTTAATATAGACCTTTTGAAAAAGTTGGTCCGATTTCCCACGCGATAATAATTGCGTCACAGAAAATGAAGAACTGCATACTGATAATTGCACTATTGATCGTCGGCTGCCAGCATCAAGTCGAACGACCGCTTACTGAATCCGAAAAATTGGCCGATAAGCAATACTACCAATTCTTTGGTTGGATGCTTTTCGGCGATGGAGATGAAGATACCGCAATCGAAAGTCTGTTTAAGTCGGCGGAAGCAGGAAATGCAGAAGCGCAAATCGAATTGGGAGGATGCTATGCAGAACGCCCCGATCTGATTAAGCGAGAGAAGCCCGATATTGATTCTGCTGTTATTTGGTGGTTAAGGGCGGCGGAACAGGATGAATGGATGGCCCAACGGGATTTAGCGTACTATTATGCCGATATTCAAGATTGGAAGCAAGCGAACTTCTGGCTGAAACGAGCCAAGAAGAACGGATATAAAGACAAAGAATTACAAAAACGGATTCGACGAAACTTGTAACCATCCGTGACAAGGTTTATAAAAGGGTCTATAAATATATACTTTCAGAAAAGTTTGTCACCAAGATACGACACGACATGGGATTAAAGACTTTCATCAAACGACGATTTACAAAAGGCTCTCCCCTAATGCCCAAGGAAAAAATTTATCCCAAAGCAGAAGATATGCCTATATATCCATCAACCCAATTGCAAGGTTTTATAGAAAACTTAAAAATCAAAACTCAATATGCAGATCTATCCAATGACGATATGCATAGGCAAGATATTGTGGTGTTTGTGAGTTATTTAGCACTGGATGCCTTTCCTGCGACATTCCCTCTAATAATTGATAACATGAATAATAAGATCAAAGGGCTAATTGCAATTTCTCCTTTTTATAAAGAGGGAAGAATACACCACGATCGAGCATTCGATAACTTTCGGCAAACTCACTCATCGTTTGATTTTATTGTTATAATTGATATGGAAATTTTAATTAAGAAGCGTCCCCAAAATTTCTCTGTTGGAGGGCTTAAGTTATCGCAATATACTGATGAGATCGCCACTGATATAATAAAATCCTTGTCTCAAATAAACAACTTGAAATCGATAGAATACACGCTTAAACATTATGAAAAATCTAATTTTGAAGAGCTTTTGCAATCTGGAATCGTGACTATAATCCAACGTAAAAAAGGGATTGCCATTAGAAATCGGCTGGTTGTGTGTTGGGGACGTGAGTCGGTAGTTATAGCAGAAAAAGTCCATCGCCTGCAACTTAAACGATTACAATGTCTAATAATAGGGATTTGGTACGATTGGTGGAAAGATGAGATTTGCAAAAATGTGAAATATCTAATAGGAGGCGATTTTACATGTCCGTGTTTATCTTTATTCACAGAATTTAGATCTACTGGATCGGAGTTGTTATTTGAATCTCTTAGTCCAGATGTTATTCCTCACATTCAGAAAATACGGTCATGTTTTAATGCGATGTTAAATGGACAAAAATTACCACAATTTACATATATAGATAAATCGGTATCTAATGAATTCAACAATGTGCAAAACAAATTTGAGCAATTAGGTCTATGATATAATTTTCACAGGCTATTTACATAGATATCTTCAAAATTGCGTCACACGGTCAACCGCAATATTTAGGACTATGGGAGCCAAAAGAACTGACTTTGACAAGGGGGGGCTTATCATAAACCCTTTGAAAAAGTTGATTCAATTTTATCAAACGATGAATGAGATAGAAATAAAACAAATGCAGGCGAAAATCAATGCAGGGATTCTACTGCCCGAAAGCGTCTGATTGAGAAAACCAAGAAAGAGGACGGGAGTATGGAACAGACGCGCGTATTAGAGGCAATGAATATTACTCCACAAAAAATGGAGTTATATATACTATATATCTTAAAAGGTTAAGGGCAGGCCGAAAAAAATGCGGTTTTCCTTTGACCTCAAAATTAGGACCGACTTTGCAGGATGGTCTATTTTAAGACCCCCTGCACAAGTTGGTCCGATTTTATTCAAATATAAGATTGTCAATTAATTCACTATTGTTTAACCAGCATTGGCTTTATGCAAATGTGTAAACCAGCGTGTAAACCGAACGAACAGCCAGCGAAAAAAGATTTCCCAAAATGAAGCGAGGACTTGCAGGAATGATTTATTTATCATACATTTGCACTCGCAATTCAGCAAAAGGGGAGCTTAGCTCAGCTGGTTCAGAGCGTCTGCCTTACAAGCAGAGGGTCGGGGGTTCGAATCCCTCAGCTCCCACGACAGAGACCATCCAAAACAGGATGGTTTTTTATGCCGGGAGCATAGCTCAGTTGGTTTAGAGCGCCTGCTCGACAAGCAGGAGGTCAGCGGTTCAAATCCGCTTGTTCCCACAAGCAGAAAAGCCTTTCGGATTCGTTCCGGAAGGCTTTTCTGTCGACATTGCGGCAATGCCGCTCAAGAAAAAGACGGATACCTGCGTATCCGTCTTTTATTTATTATGAAACAGGGCCGTGCTATTTGCCGGTCGCCTGTTCGCGGCTGTTGCCGGGGTAGACTCTCACCAGAACGACGCCGTGAGGCGCAACGGCCGTTTCGAACTTGTCGGTGCACTCCGTGAGGTCCTTCTGCCGCCACAGGTCGCGCACGGTCTGCCTGCCGCGCAGACCCAGCATGCGGAGCGTGAAGTTCATCTTCACGGTCTGCCAGCCCCGGTTGAAAAGCCCGACGGCCATCGAGCCGTCTTCGAGGTGCTTGGCGTAGATCACCTGGTCGCCCTGCTGCCAGACGGGGACGGCCTGCAGGCCCAGCGGGTCCTGGTTGACGTCGATCACTTCGTCGTTGGTCAGCAGGCTCCGTGTGAAGTCGTCCATCTGCGCCATGTCGCAGCCGATCAGCAGCGGCGCGGCCAGCAGCGACCAGAGGCTGATGTGCGTATACTGCTCGTCGGCCGTGAGCTGCGTGTAGTGGAGTTTCGGGCCCCAGCCCACCATGCCTATGACCAGCATGTCGGGGTCGGCCCAGTGACCCGGGCGGTTGAAGGGCAGCCAGCGGTCCTGGCTGAACCCGATGCTGCTGATGCTCTCCCACGTGTCGCGGATGTCGCCCGTCGTGCGCCAGCAGTTGGAGTACCGCATCCACTGCGGGGCGTCGCCGTAGGGTGCGCTGTTCGAGAGGCTGTAAACGACGTCGCGGTCGAGCGTCCGAAGGGCGTCGTGCATCTCCTTGACGTGGTAATAGTCGAGCGGATTCCAGTCGTACTTGAGGTAGTCGATACCCCATTCGCCCCATTGCTTCACGTCGGCCTCCACGAAGGAGTAAGGGCCGAGGTGCCAGACTTCGGTCCGGTCCTTCCAGTAGTTGCCGCCCTCTTTCTGATAACGGTAATGCTCGTTGTGCCGGCCTTTTTTGATCCACTCGTTGACGCCGTCGGGGTTGTCCGAGTAGCTGCCGATATGCGCGGCATAGGTCCCGATCCACGGCGTGGAGTAGATGCCCACCCGCAGGCCCATGTCGTGAATCTCGCGTACAAGGCCCTTCATGTCGGGGAATTTCGTGTTCGGCTGGATCGCGTTGTGTTTGCCGCCGCGTTTGCCCTGCCATCCGTCGTCGATGTTGATGTAGGACCAGCCGTGGTCGGCGAGTCCGCTTTCGACCATCGCGCGCGCCGACGAGAGCACCTGCTCCTGCGTGACGTCGCGCGCCCAGCAGTTCCAGCTGTTCCAGCCCATCGGCGGAGTGAGTGCGATTTCGTCGCCCACGACGATCTTCAGATTACGCTCGCAGTTGCCCGACGCATTTGCGGCTTTCAGGTGCACGGTATATTCGCCCGGAGCGGTTACGCGTCCCGTGATCCGTCCGGTTTCGGGGTCGAGTTTCAGCCCTTTGGGAAGCCCCTCGGCCGAGAAAGTCATCGGACGGACGCCCGTCGCGGCGATCGTGTAGAGGAATTCCGAACCCGGGCGGACGCCGAAGACGCGGGCGCCGTTGATGCGCGGGGTGTCGGCGGGTTTCGGGGTCAGGATGTATTTCGACATGTCGGGCGCGCTTTGCGCCGCAGCCTGCCCGGCCGCCGCCCCGCCGCAGAGTGCGGTCAGGGCGAGGGTCGTCAGGTAAAGCAGAATCGGTTTTTTCATCGGTTCGGGAATTTTGGATTTCGGGTTCATTTCGTCTTTTCCGCCAGCACCGGAACGAATTCCGACACGGAGTACAGTTTGTTGCGGTTGCTGGCATTTACGGCCAGTCGTACGTAGCGGCCCGAAACGGTCCACTGCTCGACGGCGTAGGTTCCGGTCGTCGACGTGTTGGTCTTGTCGCCGAAGTCGAAGTCCTGGGCCTTCGTCCAGTTCTTGCCGTCGTCCGAAAGCTCGATGTAGCCGGCGCGGAGGTCGGTCACGTAGGAGTCGCTGCGGCGGACGAGCGTCATGCCGCACCAGTAGTACGTCTTGCCCATATCCCATACGGTCGATGCTTCGTTGGGGTTGATGTCGCCCTCTCCGGTGTTGTTGTAGCGGCTCTCCCAGCGGGTCGAGAGGTCGTCGTCGATCATGCGTGCGGGGTCGCCGCCGTTTTGGTAGGAGCTGCACGAAACGAGATTCCACTTGCTGCGGCTGTCGTAGATCGGGAGCAGCGAGATGTGGTAAAGCACCGTGTTCTTCTCGCCGATCTTGAATTTCGAATTGCTCTTGAGCCTTACGGCCAGCGTGTAGTAACGGTCTGCCGTCAGATTCGATTTGTCGATGTCGATGGTCGAAACCGCTTTGTTCGAGCCGGCTTTCAGGTCGGCTCCCGTGAAGGTGTAGGCGCTTTCGGGCAGCGGGATGTATTGCGTGCCGTGCTCGGCGTTATAGGCCGCGAGCACTGCATCGCCGTGTTCGTATTCCATCTCGGAATCCCACTTGTTGTTGAACTCGGTGTAGGCTGTGAATTCGAGCGTATTGGCGTCGGTGGCGCTCAAGTCGCTTTCCACGACACCGGCGTTCTCGGCCAGCACCTCGGTCTCCTGCATCCGGGGATTGATCAGGATGGTGTTCAGCTTCTCGTTGACCTCGGTTCCCGTGGCCGTGAGCCGCAGCGGAAGGACGTAGTCGTTCATGTAGGGCAGCGCCATGATCCCCTTGCAGTCGAGGCGGACGGTGAGGGTGGCGCGGCGGCCTTCGGCCGTGATCGAACCGGTGTCCTTGACGATCTGGTAGTACTCCTCGCCGAGCAGCGTGTAGGAGGAGCCGTTCGCGGCGTTGAGCGCCTCGACGGCATCGGGGTCGGGTACGACCTTCACCTCCGACGGCTGTCCGAAGTAGCCGCTGCTGTAAGCGTAAATGTTGTAGTCGATCGTCTCCTCCACGTCGTAATAGATTGCGTTCTGCACGCCGTTGTTGACGATGTAGACGCGCGGGTCGGTCAGGTTGTCGTTGCGGTGGTCTTTTTCGCAGGCGGTCAGCAGCAGCACGCCTGCGAAGGGTATCAATATGTTTTTCAGTTTCATAATTATCCGGATTAGAGGGGTTTACCAGCCGTAGTTCTGCGTGCATTTCACACGGTCGAGTTCTTCCTGGGAAATCGGGAAGAGATAGCAGCGTTTGGTGAAGACGCGGTTGCCGTCGCGGCCGCCGTCGTATTTGCAGATGACGCGCTGCCAGAATTCGCCGTTCGCCTTGTGGTCTTTGGCCGAGATGTTCATGCCGTAGACCGGCATGTTGTTGTCCGTCTCGGCCGTCATCCAGGTCCGCGTGTCGAAATAGCGCAGGTTTTCGAAGCACAGCTCGACCTGGCGTTCGCGGCGGATCAGTTCGCGCATCTTGGCCTGGTCGCCGGCGGCGTCGGGATAGACCTCCTCGATGTCGGGAACGCCGGCGCGTTTGCGGATCATGTTCAGGTAGAGCGTGATGTCCGCATTCGACGGATCGTACTCGTTGAGCGCCTCGACGTAGTTGAGCAGAATCTCCGCATAGCGGAATACGGGGAAATCCAGGTAGCCATAGTTGCCGGTGGAGGTGTCGATCGACGGGTTGGTGAACTTATGCGCCAGGTAACCCGTCGGCGGATAGTTGTGCGATTTGCCCGGACCCGAGTTGCCGTTGAAATAGAACTGGACATTGGCTGTTTTCTTGTTGGCGCCGTGCCAGGTCATGCCGCTCCAGAACACGTTGACGTAGAAGCGCGGTTCGCGGTTCTGGTACATTTTGAACGTCTCCAGTTCGTCGCCGTAGATCGGGTGTTTGAACTTCGAGAATCCGCTTTCGCTGTAACCTGCGTCGGGGTCGATGATCGGCCGCGTCTGGTCGCCGTCGGTGTAGCCCGTGATGGGGTAGCGGCCGTTGGCCATGGCGAACGCGTCGACCTGTTTCTGGGTTACGCCGTAGCCGCCGTAGGCCGTTCCGCCGACACTCGGGGGCGTGGTGACCACGCGCCACTGGTAGCCGCTGGCGATGCGCGTGTAGATCTTCTCTGTAGCGCCGCCGGTCCCGGAACCTACCGACGTGAAGAGCGTGTTGAAGCTGGCGTAGGGGTCCGTGCCGTCGGCGCCGACCAGCGAGTAGAGGTTCAGGTTCATAACGTCTTTGGCGGCCTGGGCTGCCAGCTCCCATTTCTTTTCGTCGTACTGGGTCGGGAACAGGTGGTCGCCGTTTCTGTTGACGATACCCTTGTAGAGTTCGTTGCCGTTGAAGAGCTTGCGGGCCGAGTAGAGCAGCAGGCGGGCGCGTGCTGCCAGGGCGGCGCCTTTCGTGGCACGGCCGTAGTAGATGTCGGGCCAGCTGTCGGGCAGCCCCTTGGCGGCTTCCCAAAGCTCGTTCGCGACGTAGTTGACGCACTCGTCCCAGGTGTTGCGCTCGCGCTGGTCGAGTCCGCTCTGCGTGAAGTCCACCGGATCGTCGCCGATGAGGAAGACGGGACCGTAGACGGGCAGCATCATGGCGTAGAAATGCGCGCGCAGGAACCGGGCCTCGTTGTAGTAATACCCCTTATCGGTGTCGGTCAGCTCGGGACACTCGTGGACGTGCTGCATGAAATAGTTGGCTTCGCGGATGCCCTTATAGGGCGTGTTGTAGGTGTCGTTGCGGTAGAGGTACATTGACGGGTTCCACGAGTTGTAGTTGATCTGGGTGTAGGACCGGTCCAGGTAGGCGAACGAGGTCTCGTCCGAGCAGGCCTCCCAGGGGATGTCGTCGTTGCTCGACACGCAGGCGGGAGCTTCGTAATCCGGCTGGTAGGAGTAGATGTTGGTCAGGTATTGGAGCGTGGTCTTCTGCTTTTTGAATATGTTGTCCGAAGTCAGCGGCTCGTCGGGCTGGCGGTCGAGGTATGAGTCGCAGGAAGCGAGCATGGCTCCGGCTGTCAGGAACAGGGCGAATGTTTTAATCGTGTTTTTCATGGTTGTTGCCGGTTAGGGGTTAGAAACCGATCGTGAGACCGAGGTTGATGATCCGGTTGTTCGGGTAGTTGGTGGCTCCGGTTTGCAGGTCGGGGTCCCACAGCTTGAAGGGGCTGAACGTGAATAGGTTCACACCCGAGAGGTAGACGCGCAGGCTCTGCATGGCGATCTTGTTGGCGATGCGTTTGGGCAGCGTGTAGCCGAGCTCGAGGTTCTTCAGGCGCAGGTAACGTCCGTTGGCCATCCAGAAGGTCGACAGCTGGTTGTTGTTGTCGATGGCGCCGGTCGTCATGCGCGGGTATTTGGCGCCGGGGTTCTCCGGAGTCCAGGTGTTGCCGTAGAGGTCGGCGAATACGCTCGACTCCTTGAGGTTGCGGCCGACGAACGCCTGCGTCTGGTCGGTGAGGGTCGAGAAGCTGACATGCGCCACGCCCTGGAAGAATGCCGACAGGTCGAATGCCTTCCATTGCAGCGAGAAGCCGAATCCGTAAACGATCTCGGGGATGTCCGAGTAGCCGATGGGCTTCGTGTCGTAGTTGTCGACGATGCCGTCGCCGTTGAGGTCGAGGTATTTGATGTCGCCCGGTTTCACCTCGCCGAAACTCTGTTTGGCCCACGAGTCGATGTCTTCCTGATCCTGGAAGAGTCCGGCGGCCACCAGGCCGAATTTCTGCCACTGCATCTGGCCGCTGTGGTTCATGTAGGTATAGGCGTAATCAGGCTCGTCCTGGTCCATGATCCGGTTGCGTGCGTAGGTGAAATTGCCGCGCACGGTGAGGTGGAGGTCCTTGCCGAGCGGTTGGTGGTATTCGAGCGAGGCGTCGATGCCGCTGTTGCGCATCTTGCCGATGTTCACCCAGGGTTTGGTGCTCAGACCCACGTACATGGGGATGGATTTGCGCTGGAGGAAGATGCCCTCGCGGTTTTCCTTGAAATAATCCACCGATATGTTCAACTGGTTGAAGAACGAGAGGTCGGCGCCGAGATTGAACTTCTTGGCCTTTTCCCAGCCTACGTTGGGGTTCGGGAATTCGCCGAGGCGGACCGAGGTGTACTGGCTGGGCGTCGTGCCGAAATAGTATTTGCCGCCGCCGATCACGGTTTCGTTGTAGATGAAACGGCGGTCGCCGCCGATCTGGTCGTTGCCCACCAGACCGTAGGAGGCTTTGAGCTTGACCATGCTGACCACGTCGCGGATCGGCTCGAAGAATTTTTCGTTCGAGACGACATAACCCAAGGCGATCGACGGGAAGAAACCGAAGCGGTGGTTGGGCGAGAAGTTTTCCGAGCCGTTGTAGCCGAAGTTACCCTCGACGAAGTAGCGGTTGTCGTAGTTGTAGGTGATACGGCCCGCAATGCCCTGATGGCGGTAGGGAAGCGCTTTTTCCGAGTTGTTGGCGCTTTCGCCCACGTAGTTCTTCTGCGACTGCTGGAAGAGGAACATGGCCGAGAGGTCGTGCTTGCCGAAGGTGCGTGCCCAGTTGGCCACGGCTTCGAAGTAGACCGAACGGTAGCCCTTGTTGGTCTGCTTGTAGGTGAGGTTCTCCTCGCCGATCTTCGTCTGGTTGAATTCGAGTTCGCCCGCTTCGTTGCGGCCGGTGGCCAGCCATTGGGGCGAGGTTTTCGTGCGGCTCAGGTTGTTCTCGTTCTTGGCGTCGAACGAACCCTTGATCGAAACGGTAAGGCCCTTGGTCACCCAGTCGCCCAGGTCCTGCGTCAGCACGAACAGCGACTGCGCCGTGTTGTAGAAGATTTCGCGGTAACCGGTCTGCGTCAGCAGCGCATAGGGGTTCTCGCCCTGTCCCGACGCCGGGCCGGCCAGGTAGCCGTTCGAATAGACGTCCGGGAAGGCGTTGGCTGCGGTCTTGAGCGCATAGCCCCAGATGCCGTTGGCGCCGTTGGCGCTCGAACCCGGTTCGTTCTTGCGTTCGAACGTGGTGGCCAGATTGACGTTGAGCTTGGTGTATTTGTGGAGCTGGACCTCGACGTTCGACCGGAAGTTGAACCGACGGTAGAAGACCGACGTGTTGTACTCCTTCATGTTGTCGGCCTTGAACAGGCCGTCCTCGTTGTAGAAGCCGCCCGAGATGTAGTATTTGGCCGTCGAGCCGCCGCCCGAGATGTTGACGTTGACGCGCTGGTTGAACGAGTAGTCCTTGTAGAGCCGATCCACCCAGTCGATGTTGGGGTGCAGGTCGGGGTCCGAACCGTCGCGGAACATCTGGATGTCCTTCTTCGAGTAGAAGTCGTATCCGGCCGCCGCATTGTACATCTCGGCGAACTGGACGGCGTCGACCATGTCGGGAATCTTGGTCGGCTGCACCATGCCGGCCTCGAACTTGATGTTGATCTGCGGCTTGCCTACGATGCCTCCGCGGGTGGTGACCAGCACGACGCCGTTGGCGCCGCGTACGCCGTAGACGGCGGTCGCCGCGGCGTCCTTGAGGATCGAGAACTCCTTGATGTCCTCGATGTCCACCAGGTCGAGGTCGCGCTCGATGCCGTCGACCAGCACCAGCGGCGACTTGTTCGAGCCGAAGGTGCTGATGCCGCGGATCCAGAAGGTCGACGAGGCGCCCGGTTCGCCCGAACGCTGTACGGAGATGACGCCCGCGAGCTGTCCGGCCAGGTTGTTCGAAATCTTGCCCGTGGGCATCTTGATGTCGTTGACCGGAACGGAGGCTATCGAGCCGATGATGCTGGCCTTTTTCTGGGCGCCGTAGCCGACGACGACGACCTCTTCGAGGTTATTGTCCGGCGAAAGGGAGATCACTTTCGGAATGCGGCCGATCGGGAACTCCTGCGTCTGGTAACCGACGTAGGAGACGGTCACGAAGCCGAAGTTGCCGGAGAACGAATAGTCGAACGAACCGTCCGATGCGGTGCTCGTGCCGAGCGCCGAATCCTTGATCCAGATCGTGGCGCCGATGATCGGCTGCCGGGTCGCGGCGTCGAGCACCTGGCCCGCGATGTGCTGTTTTCGCGGCGCGGCCGGAGCCGGGGCTGCGGCTGCGGGGCTTTGTGCCGCCGCGCGGGTCAGGATGATGTTGTTCTGACGGATGATGTAGGTGATGCCGGTTCCGCGCAGGGCTTCGTCGAGCAGCTGGGAAACCGATTTCGTCGATTTGGCGATTTTTACGGGGACGTTGTCCGCCAGGTTGCCCTGGTAGGAGATCCGGTAGGAGGTCTGCGATTCGATCTCCTGAATCAGCCCTTTCAGGCTGGTTACGTTTTCAACGCGGACCGAAGTCTGCTGGGGCGACGGCGCCGCCTGCATTGCCCCCCCCCCACGGAATAAGGAGTGTCAGGCATGCTGCCAGTAGATACCAGGCATGCCGCATACGGAGTAACTTTTGTTTCATAGAGGTTTGGTTAAGATTGGATTATTTGTGAATGGTGATTTTTTCGCCGTTGCGGTTGAAACGGGTGTTCGTCGAAAGCGTCAGCACTTCGAGGATATGGTCGATCGGCATGTTGAAGTCGAGCGTTCCGGTGAACTGAATGTTTTTGAGCGCCTCGCTGCGGAAGGCGACGCCGATGCCGTAGAAATCCTCGATCACCCCGGCGATCTGCGCCAGGTCGACGTGGCGGAACGTGCGCAGCCGCGCGGCCAGTTCCGCCTCCACGTTGACCGTTTGCAGCGTCAGGTCGTTGTCCGTGGGGTTGTAGGAGACTTTCTGCCCCGGGTGCAGGGCCACGACGTGTTCCGCGGCGCGGAAATCGACGGCTCCCTCGACCAGTACGGTTTCGACGTCGGAGCTGTCGTCGTAGGCTTTCAGGTTGAATTTGGTTCCGCGGACCACGACTTCGGCGTCGTGGACCGTGGTGACGGTGAACGGCGCGCCGTTGCGCTTGCTGACTTCGAAAAAGGCTTCGCCGGTGAGGTGCACCGTGCGGTTCCCGTCGTCGAACGAGGCCGGATAGTTGAGCTGCGAACTGCGGGTGAGCCGGATGACGGAGCCGTCGGGCAGCGTCACCGAGCAGTCGCTGCGCTCGGCGCTGACCGTGCAGATGCGGTCGTCCGGCCGGTTCTGGTAGAGATACATGCCTGCGACGATCACGCCCGCGACGAGGATGGCGGCGTAGCGCGCCGCGATCTGCCGCCATTGGGGCCTTGTTTTCGTGCGGCGCAGTTCGATGCGCCGCTGCAACGATCTGAAGGACTGGTCGGTGTTGACCGACGCGGCGGCACGGAGCCGGTCTCCGGCGAAGAGCACGAAGTAGAGCGCTTCGAGCCGGCGGCGGTTCTCCTCCGAGGTGTCGTACCAGTTTTCGATCTCGCGGTTGGCGGGTTCGTCGAGTTTCCCTTCGAGAAATTCGGTCAGCAGGTTGTCGTCGATCTCTTTCATAAGTTCGGTTTCTAACAGTAATACGATTTTGGGGAAATAGTTACTAAACGAAAACCCGATTTTTTTTCGGGCTTTCGTTTTTATTGCATATGGTCGGTTGCAGGGGGCAGGGGTTTCAGTTGTTTCCGGGCATTTCGAAAAACAGCGCGATCAGCGGCAGGTAGTCCTTCAGCGCGACGCCGAGGACTTTGAGCGCCTGGCCGATATGGTAGTTGACGGTCTGGGGCGACACCTCCATCTCGGCGGCGATCTGCTGGTGGGTCATGCCCTGGAAGCGGCTCATCTCGAAGATGCGCCGGGTCTGCTCGGGGAGTTGGGCGAGCGCCTCGCGGTAGAGCCGTGCGAGTTCCGTGCCGAGGTAGAAGTCCGGGGAGTCGAACTGGTCGGCGAATCTCTTTTCCAACTGCTGGTGGACGCGTGAATGGACCTTCTGGCTGGTGATGCGGTCCAGCGACTTGTTGCGGACGATCATAAACAGAAGTCCTTTCAGCGAAAGTTCCTCCATCAGGCGGTCCCGGTTTTCCCAAATGTACAGCATCGTGTCCTGTACGATGTCCTCCGCCACGGGGAGGGATACCCAGCGCGAGGCGAAGCTGCACAATCCCTTGTAATAGAATCGGTAGCACGCTTCGAAACACTGCCGGTCCCCGGCGTTGAGCCGTCGGATGACCAGTCGGTTGTCGAGGATGTCGTATTTGGTGTTCAGGGACATAAACCGTCGTATCTCGCGTAATTCGGGAGGCTAAAATTACAATTTTTTCCGGAAAACGGGCCGGATTCCCGAAAAAAGGGCCACCTTTGCAGTAAAATGGAACCGGGCTGCCGGGAAGTCCGCGCCCCGGGATCGCCGTTTTACATCGCTTATGAATACCGTCTGGATCGTACTGCCTGTATTGATCGCGCTGATGTTTCAGCTCGGCATCGAACTCGACCGGCAGGCCTTCGCCGGTGTGGCCCGCCGTCCGGCGGCCGTTGTCGCGGGGCTGCTGGGCCAATTGGCGCTGCTGCCGCTCATCGCCTTCGGCGTGGGGCTGGCCTTCCGCCTGCCGCCCGTCTATTTTCTGGGGCTGCTGCTCGTCGCCTGCTGTCCGGGAGGCAGTTCGTCGAACGTCTTTTCGATGCTGGCCAAGGGCGACGTGGCCCTTTCGGTGACGCTGACCGCTTTGAGCAGCCTCATCACGCTCTTCACGATTCCGCTGGTGATGGGTTTCGCCGCGCGTTTCGTCGCGGTGCATGCCAGTGCGGCCATCGAACTTCCGGTCGGGAAACTGCTGGTGCAGAACATCGTCCTGCTGTTCCTGCCGATGCTCTGCGGGGCGCTTTTCAGGCATTGGCGGCCCCGGGCGGCACGGCGTGTGCACGAGCTGCTGGGACGTGTGGCCTTCCCGGCCCTGATGCTGCTGGCGGCGGTGTTCTTCGTGCAGTACGCCTCGACGATTCTGGAGAATCTCGGCGTGCTGGGGCTGGCCGCGGGTGCGCTGATCCTGCTGGCGATGGCGGGCGGATCGCTGCTGGCCCGCCTGTTCCGGCTCCGGCGGGCGGTGCGCCGCACGATCGTCATCGAGGTCGGGATGCAGAACGCTGCGCAGGCGATCGCCGTCGCCACCTCGCCGCTGATCTTCGACAGCGGTGAAATGGCCGTCCCGGCCATCGTCTACGCCCTCGTGATGAACGTGGTTCTGCTCTCGTACCTGAAACTGCTGCCGAAATGTACCGATGAAACGGCGTCGGAAGGCGCCTGACCGAGTATCTTTGCCGTATGAAATTCCTGAAAGTCGCTGTTTTGTTTTTCGGCCTGGCCGCGGCGTTTGCCGTGCGGGCGCAGGGCGGGACCTATCCCGTCAGCGGGCGGGTGATCGACCGTTTGAGCCGCCGCCCCGTGGCCTATGCCGCCGTGGTGCTGGCCGGGCAGGAGCAGAAGGGAGCCTCGACCGACTCGCTGGGGAGGTTTCGCATCGAGCGCGTGAAGCCGGGCATCTGGCGGCTGGCGGTCTCGTCGGTGGGCTACAAGAGCCTCACGACGCCCGAATACATGGTCTCGGCCGCCACGCCCTTTATCGAAGTCGAGCTGGAGGAGGATGCCGCGCAGCTGGAGGCCGTGACGGTCCGTCCGTCGCCGTTCCGCGTCACGGCGGAGAGTCCCGTAAGTTTGAAGGTGATCGGCCTGCGGGAGATCGAGAAAAGCCCCGGCTCGAACCGCGACGTGTCGCGCATCGTGCGCTCGTATCCCGGCGTGGCCTTCTCGCCCGTGGGGTATCGCAACGATTTGATCGTGCGCGGCGGCGGGCCTGCGGAGAACAAGTTCTACATGGACGGGATCGAAATCCCGAACATCAACCATTTCGCCACGCAGGGGGCGACGGGCGGTCCGGTGAGCATCGTCAACGCCGACCTCGTGCGCGAAATCAGTTTTTATACGGGAGCCTTTCCCGCCGACCGGGCCGGGGCGTTGAGTTCCGTGCTGGACTTCAGGCTCCGCGACGGCAATGCCGAAAAGCAGACCTTCAAAGCGACGTTGGGCGCCTCGGAAGTGGGGTTGAGCGGCAGCGGGCACATCGGCGGCAAGACGACTTATCTGTTTTCCATCCGCCAGTCCTACCTGCAACTGCTGTTCAAACTGCTGGGGCTGCCCTTCCTGCCCAACTACATCGACGGGCAGGCGAAAGTCAAGACACGCCTTTCGGAGCGCGACGAGCTGACGGTGCTGGCCCTTGCGGGATTCGACAACATGCGTCTCAACGTCGACGAGAAGGGCGAGGACGCCGAATACCTGTTGAGCTACCTGCCCCGCATCCGGCAGGAGACCTTCACGGTGGGGGCTTCGTGGCGTCACTATGCGGGCCGCCACGTGCAGACCGTGACCTTGAGCCACAACTACCTGAACAACCGCAACCTGAAATACCTGCGCAACGATGATTCGTCGGAGGACAACCTGACGCTCCGGCTGCGCTCCGTAGAGCAGAAGACCACGCTCCGGGCCGAGAACCGCACCTATCTGGGCCGCTGGACCGTCCGCGAGGGCGTCGAGGTGAATTATTCCGACTACACGAACCGCACGCTGCAACGGCTCTATACCGACAGGACGCAGCTGTCGGACTACCGGACCCGGCTGGGAATCGTCGGCTGGGGGCTGTTCGCCGGGGCCGAATACGCCTCGGCCGACAAGCGGTTCACCGCCTCGGCGGGCCTGCGCGCCGACGGGTGCGACTACTCGGGACGTATGGCGCGGGTGTGGCGCCAGCTGTCGCCCCGGGCTTCGGTCTCCTATGCGGTAAGTCCCGGCTGGTCGGTGAGCGGCAGCGCGGGGCTTTACTGCCAGCTGCCGCCCTACACGGCGTTGGGATTCAAGGTGGACGACGCGCTGGTCAACCGATCGCTCGATTACATGCGCGTCGGGGTCTTCAGCGCGGGTGTCGACTGGCGGCTGCGCGACCGGCTGATCGTCTCGGTCGAGGGATTTTACAAACGCTACGGCGATGTGCCGCTGTCGGTGGCGGACGGGATTCCGCTCTCGTGCAAGGGCAACGATTACGGCGTGGTGGGCAACGAGAAGCTGGTCTCCTCGGCGCAGGGGCGCGCCTACGGCGTCGAGGCGATGGCCCGCTGGCAGATTCCGGGGCGAGTGAACGTCGTGGGGTCGGTGACCGTGTTCCGCTCGGAGTACCGCAACGACCGGCAGGCCCCGTGGATCGCCTCGGCGTGGGACAACCGTTTCGTGGTCAACGTCAGCGGAACCTACGACCTGCCGCGCCACTGGAGCTTCGGTGCGAAGTTGAGCGCCGTGGGCGGTGCGCCCTACACGCCCTACGACGTGGAGCGTTCGTCGCTCGTCGAGGCGTGGGATGCGCAGGGACGGCCCTACTACGACTATTCGAAATACAACGCCGGGCGGCTCGACGCCTTCGCCCAGCTGGACGTGCGCGTCGACAAGGTGTTCTACTTCCGCCGCTGCATGCTGGGCGTCTACATCGATCTGCAAAACGTTGCGGGCGGTCGTTTGCGCCAGCCCGACGTGCTGATGTCCACGGGGGAGATCGAAAATCCCTCGGCTCCGGCGTCGGAGCGGCGTTACCGCATGAAATACCTCGAACAGGTGAGCGGCACGCTGCTCCCGACGCTGGGCCTGACGGTCGAGTTTTAAGCCTCCGGCGTCCGCCGGGCGTTCCGTTTGTCCATTGAGAAACTGATGATGAAGGGGATCGCGAGGAAGACCGCCGTGCCGGTCACCACCAGCCACGTGTACGTCGCCGGACTGCCCACGGGCAGCTGCGAAGGCGGGAAGAAGGTGACGATGAACGAGAACAGCACGGCGAGGAACCCCACGCCTCCGATCAGCCACATGCCCGTGTTTCCGCCCGGCACGCGGTAGCTGCGGATAAGCTTGGGCTGCGTGTAGCGCAGGCGGATTCCTGCGGCGTACATCATCATGTACATGATCAGATACAGTCCCACGGTCAGGGCGCTCAACAGGAAGAACGCCACGCTGACGTCGTCCATCACGATGTAAAGCGACGAGAGGAGCGTCACGATGCAGCCCTGGATAATCAGTATGTTGAGCTGCACGCCGTTCTTGTTGGTCTTCTGGAGGAAGCAGGGCAGAGCGCCGTCCCTGGCCGTCCACAGCAGGCCGCGGCTGGGGCCCGAAATCCACGACATCACGCCCGCCAGCGCACCGAAGGCCACGAGCAGTCCCATGACGTTCGAGAGCCATCCCACGTGGTAACGTTCGAAAGCGATCTGGAAGGTGGTGAACAGCCCCGACTGGAGGTTGATCTGGTCGTAGGGGGTGATGATGGCCACGGCCAGCGCGCCCAGCGTGAACAGTCCGAACGAGATCAGCGCCGCGAGGAACATCGCCCGTGGGAACTGCGTCTGGGGTTTGGCCAGTTCCGGAGCGTGCACGGCGTGCACCTCCACGCCGGCGAACAGCAGCAGGATGCCCGCCAGGAACGCGATGTCGCTCATGCCCGTGATGTGGGGGAAGAGACGCGGGTGGACGTGCTGCGCGGCGTCGACGTTGACGATCTGCGAGACGCCGGCCGGAATCTCCTTCAGGGCGATTTCGTTGCCGCCGGCCATCCAGATGACCGCCATCACGATCACGACGACGCCCGGGAGCACCGTGCCGATCAGAAATCCCTTCGAGGTGATGCCCGAGATGGCCGACGTGCCGCGCAGGGTCACCAGCGTCGCGCACCAGTACATCGCAATCGAGAACAACCCGACGTACAGCCCGTTCTGCGCCAGAGCCGGAACGCCGATCATGTAGGCGATCGACGCGGCGGCGAATCCCAGTACGGTGGGATACCAGACGACGTTCTGAATCCATTGCAGGAAGATCGCCGAGAAGCCCAGGTGGCGGTTGAAAGCCTCCTTGACCCAGGTGTAGACGCCGCCGCCGCGGTCGGCGAAGGCGCTGCCCAGTTCGGCGCCCACGAGGGCCGCGGGAATCAGGAAGAGGAACGTCGCGAAGAAAATGTAGAAGAACATCGTCAGTTCCTCCTGGGCCATCATCGGGAGCCCGCGCAGGCTGATGACGGCCGCAGCGGTCATCAGCGCCAGCTGCGTCGTGGTGATATTTTTACGTTTTGCCATGGTGGGTAGGTTGGATTTTGCTGTTTTCCCTCGTCGTCCGCCGCACAGTTTTCGTGCCGGAGCGCATTGCCGCCCCGTGAAATCGGCAGCCGGAGCGTTGCAAAGAACCGATCGGAACACCGGGCGGCTTTTTCGTACCCTGCGCACGCGGGAACGGCGCGCCCGGCATGCGGACGCAAAAACAGCAGGGAATCTCGCGATTGCCTGCTGTCCCCGGAGGTCGCCCTCCTAAAACTACTAACCCAAACTTAAATAAATGAAGAAACCTCACTGCGGTTGCTGTGCCGCAGCTGACCGGAATAAGTACAAAGCGCGTGCCGAACCTGCAATCGCCGTCCGCCGCAGACCGTTTGGTCGATTATCGGGACTTGTAATGGAATTTTCATCGGAATAATTTTGTTTTTATTTCTTTTATTGTTTTATTTGTGACGGATATTCAATGATAATAGCTATAAAAGAAAATATATAGCATCCTGATATGGAAGATGAGAAAGATATTTTACGGCGGATGAGCAGCGGGGACAGTGATGCCTTCCGGCTTGTCTTCCTGAAATACGCCCCGCGTGTGGAGGCCTTCGCCATGAAGATGCTGAAGAATATCCACGAGGCGCAGGACGTGTCGCAGAATATCTTCACCAAACTGTGGATGCAGCGCCGTGAACTGGCCCAGGTTCAGTCGCTCAACGCTTACCTGTTCCGCATGACGCGCAATGCCGTGCTGGACATCTGTAAGCACAGCCGGATCCGGATGCAGTTCGAAAACAGCGCCCGGGTCGACGGACAGATTCTTTGCGACGACGTTACGGAACGGATCGACACGGCCGAACTGTCGCGCCAGATCGAAGCCGCCGTCAGCAAGATGCCTGCCCGGAGGTATGAAATCTACCGCCTGTCGCGCGAGTGCGGCAAGAACAACCGTGAAATTGCCGAGGAGTTGAATATCAGTCCCAAAAGCGTTGAAAACCAGATTACGAAAGCGCTCGGCAGCATCAAAAAGGAAATTTCCTGAATTTTATTTTCATTTCGGCGTAGGGGTGTTGCGCCGCTGGATCGTCTAGTATGTGTAAGAGGATGACAGCGGACTGCGGCGCCCCGGCATTTTGCCGCACGATGCTTCCCCACGGAAAAAAGCCATGACTAAAAAGACCAAGAACATAGTTTCCGATTTCGCGAACAACGACATGCCCGCCGAGGTGCAGGAGCAGTTCCGCTGCTGGCTGGACGAGCATGCGGGCGGCGAGGCTGCGGAGGAACAACTGCTCGAGGAGTGGAACGCGGCGAAGCTCGGCCCGGTGAACGGCGCTGCCTATGAGCAGTCGTTCGAGCGGCTGATGCAGTCGATGCCGGCGGCTTCGTCTGCCGCGGCTCCGAAAAAGGGCCGCATTGCCCGTCTGGCTGCATCGTGGCGGCGTATGGCGGCCGTTGCAGCCGTCTGCGGGGTGGTGCTGGGACTCGGCGCCCTCGGCGCCCGCCTGTTCCTGAAACCCGAAAACGGGGTGTTTGTGGTTACGGGCGAAGACAGCAAGGGCCGCTTCGTGCTGCCCGACGGTACGCAGGTCTGGCTCAACTACGACAGCCGCCTCTACTATCCCGAGTCGTTCGACGGCAATTTGCGCTCCGTACGGCTCGAAGGCGAGGCGCTCTTCAACGTCGTGCGCGATGCTTCGAAACCGTTCCGTGTCCGGACTTCGCTGATGGAGGTCGAGGTGCTGGGGACGGTCTTCGACCTGAAATGTTACGAGCACCTGGACTATGCCGAGTTGGTACTTGTCTCCGGCTCGGTCAAAGCCACCTGTGCCGGGCAGTTGCCCGTCACGCTCTGCCCCGACGAGCGGCTGGTCGCCTATCGCAATTCGAAAAAGATCGACTACCAGGCTGTCGATGCCAATAATTACAATAAGTGGATGTTCGAAACGCAGAAACTCGATGAGATGCGTCTCGACGCCGTTTTCGTCAACCTCGAACACCGCTATAACGTCGAGTTCGACATCGCGGACGATGTTGGGCTCGAGGCGCGGCTTACGCTTTCGCTGCGCAGCGAGCCGCTCGAGGAGATTCTGGATGCCATCGCACTGGTGGTTCCGATCCGTTACGAATCCTCCGGGGGAACAATTTTCATAACACGCAGATAGACCGTTTTGTACGATGTCCTCTTTGGGACAACGTGGGATAACTTATTTGTTGCTGAAATGTAATATGTTGGTAATCAATATGATATAAAACTAACTCTAAAACTTTCATCGCTATGACAAGACCTTTACGCATTCCTGCTTTCGATTATTAGGCCTTCTCCGGCGGCCGCAACCGACGGTTGTCCGGAACGTGTGAACCTTTTTTCGTGCATTCAAAAACCTTATTGCCTTGAAACTTCAAACTTCCATTCAGAAACGGGCGTACCGTGCCCGTTGCGGTCTGCGGCGTGTCCTGCCGGTTTTGCTGGCGTTGGTGGTCGCTACTGCTGCCGTTGCAGTGCCTCCTTCCTCTTCGCGCGACGGTAAACTGACGCTTAACGTCAAGAATATTACGGTAAAAGAGCTGCTGCAAACCATCGAAAAGCAGAGCCGCTACACTTTCGTGTATAACATTTCGGATCTCGATCCCGCCCGCCGGGTCTCGCTCAGCGTGACCGACGCCTCCGTCGAGGCGGTCATCGCGCAGGCGATCCCCGAGGTGACGGCTACAGTGCGGGGAACACAGGTCGTGCTCGTGCGCAAGGCGGCCGACAAGGCCCGTCCCAATGTGAAAATAACCGGTACGGTGCGTGATGCCGACGGCGTGCCGCTCGTCGGTGCGACGCTGATCGTCGAGGGTACGACCCTCGGTATGAGCACCGGCGCCAACGGCGAATATACGCTGAATGTTCCGGCAAACGGCAAAATTGTCTGTTCCTATCTGGGTTACGATTCGGTGACGGAGACGGTGAACGCCCGTACGCGTATCGACTTCCAGCTCCGGGCGGCGGCCAACAGCATCGAGGACGTGGTGGTGACGGCCCTCGGTATCACCCGTAAGGAGAAGAGCCTCGGCTATGCCGTCTCGAAGATCGGCTCCGACGACATCACCAACAATGCCAGCGGCAGTTGGCTGAGCGGTATGGCCGGTAAGGTTGCCGGTCTGAATCTCGACCAGTCGGCCGCAGGACCCGGCGGATCGGTCCGTGTCACGCTGCGCGGCGAGGGCTCGCTCTCGTATAACAACAATACGGCTCTGTTCGTGGTCGACGGTGTGCCCATCGGCAGCGGTATGGATTCCAATACGTCGTCGGGTTCTTACGAATCGGACGACGCCCCGATCGACTACGGCAATGGCGCCGGTGACATCAATCCCGACGACGTGGAGTCGATCTCGGTGCTGAAAGGCCCGGCTGCAACGGCGCTTTACGGATCGCGCGCCGCCAACGGCGCCATCATCGTTACGACCAAGTCGGGCCGCAAGCAGAAGGGCATCGGGGTTACTTTTACCACCTCGGTAACCTTCGACAAGGCGGGTTACTGGCCCGATTTCCAGAATGTATACGGCGCCGGCGACTTCCGCAAAACGACCATCAATACGGGGCATATGACCAACGGCCTGAATCCCGACGAATATTCGTTCTACACGGTCGACGCCGATCATTCGGATACCGGCAAAAAAGTAAATGCATTCCATTCGCGTTACCAGTTCGGCGAGAAAATCCAGGGGCAGATGCGTTACATGTATGCCTCGTTCGATCCGGCGACGGGGACCTATACGCGGCTTCCGTACGAAGTATGCGACTGGTACAAGGGATTCTTCCGGACGGGCGTTACCTACACCAACAGTCTGGCGGTGGACGCCAGCGACGGCCATGGCTCGTCGCTGCGCGTGTCGGTCAAGGATACGCGCAACGACTGGATCGTGCCCAATACGGGTTTCAGCACCCAGAACTTCACGCTTTCGGCTATCAGCAAGCGGAACAAATACATCGAGGCCGGATTGAAACTGAGCTACTACCGCAAAAATTCGGACAACCTGCCCGTGGGGGGATACAGCAATTCGTCGCCCCTGAAAACGTTGCTCTGGCAACCTGTGAGCGCTTCGGCCCGCGATGCATACAACGAATGGAACAGCGGCCGGCTGGTCGACTACTATTCGGGCAGCGATTCTTCGGTGAAGCTGATTAACGGATCGATGGACAATCCCTATTTCATTGTTTACGAATGTCTGAATACGCAGGCCAAAGACCGTGTTTACGGCAATGCCAGCGTGACTGGGCATATTATTCCCGAGAAACTGTCGCTGACCGTGCGTTCGGGCATCGACTTCAGCAACGATTTCCGTACGCAGCAGAAACCGCAGTACACGCATGCCTACCTCGACGGAATGTACCGCGAACAAACGATCCGCAACATCGAACTCAACAACGACTTTCTGCTGAGCTACCGCGATACGTTCGGCGATTTTTCGCTCAACGCGTCGCTGGGCGGTAACAACATGCTCTATAAGTATCATTCCGTGCGGTTGACGGCCAATATGCTCGAAGAACCCAACGTGTTCATTTTGCAGAACGTCAACGGGAAACTCGATGTGGACAACCTGCGTAAAACCAAGTCGATCAATTCGTTCTACGGGTTGGTTTCGCTCAGTTGGCGCGACATGCTCTTTTTTGATATTACCGGCCGCAACGACTGGTCGAGTACGCTGGCTCCCGGTTACAACTCCTACTTTTACCCCTCGGTGAGCGCCAGCGTGCTGCTCGACGAGGTGTTCAAACTGCGCAACAAGGCCAAGTGGATCGACATGCTCAAGATTCGCGGTTCGTGGGCCAACGTGGGTAACGATACGGAGCCTTACCAGCTCCTGGGTTCCTACTCCAATTCATCGGTTTTCACCGGGGCTTACAAACTGCCCGGATCGACCAAAAACTACCGGCTCAAACCCGAAAATGTCGAGAGCTGGGAGGTCGGTTTCGAAGGCCACTTCCTGCAAAACCGCATCTCTTTCGACTTTGCTTATTACAGTTCGGAGACGACGAACCAGATCATCAACGTCCCCTCCGACTGGGCGACCGGCGCTTCGTCGATGGTCATCAACGCCGGCTGCGTGCGTAACGAGGGTATCGAACTTTCGGCGCGGTTCCAGCTCGTGAAAACCAAAAACTGGCGTTGGAATATCGATGCCAACTGGTCGAAGAACTGGAATGAACTGGTCGAGTTGCCCCCGGGCGTCAATGTCTGGCAGCTCAATGCGAGCAATACCATCGGCAGCAAAGTCTTCATCTACGCCTATCCGGGCGGAGAGTTGGGGCGTATCTACGGATACGGGCTCGAAACAGCGCCCAAAGGTGCTTTTTACTACGATGCCGACGGGCATAAGATCGACTGTTCGGGACAGCATATCGTCGATGCCTCGACCGGAAATCCCATCCTCGACGCTACCAACCTCAAGGACCTGGGCAGTATTTACCCCCAGTGGAAGGCCGGCCTGACGACGACGGTGAGTTATAAAAGCCTGACCGTTTCCGCTTCGTTCGCTGCCTCGTATGGCGGCAAAGCCTACTCGCTGACCAATTCGATCCTCTCCTACATGGGTAAGCTGACCAATTCGCTCGAGGGACGTTACGACGGCCTGATTCATCCGGGCGTCAACGTCTCCGCCGACGGCGTCTATTCGCCGAACAACACCATCACCACCGATGCGGTCGATTACTACAATACGGTCATTTATCCGCGCGGCAACACCGAATCCAATGTTTTCGACACCTCGTATTTGAAAATGAAGGAACTGCGGGTCGAATATTCGCTGCCGAAGAAACTTTGCTCCAAGACCAAGGTGTTCCAGAACGTCTCGCTGTCGTTCTTTGCCACGAACCTGTTCTGCATCACGAATTTCCCGCAGTTCGATCCGGAGGTGGCTTCGCTTTCGGGATCGTCGCTCTACCGCGGCGTCGAGACGGGCGCTTACCCGATGACCCGTTCCTACGGATTCAGTCTCAAACTCGGATTCTAAAACTGACGCGATTATGAAAATGCTGAAATATATCTTGATCCCGGCCCTGCTGCTCACGGCGGCAAGCGCCTGTATGACCAAATTCGAAGAATACAATACCAACCCCAACGAAATGGAACAGTGGAAGATATCCCCTGCGGGCATGATCCAGGAACTGCTCTATTCGGGGACCGAGGTATTCCTCTACCGGACCTGGCAGCTCAACGGCGAGCTGATCCAGTATACGATCGCCGGCTCGGGCAACAATACCTACCACCGTTATGTGATCGAGAATTCGGTGGGTGCGTCGGCCTGGAGCAATCTCTACATGCAGGCGGCCAATGCCGACCACATGCGCCAATTGGCTGTCCGGAAAGAAGACCCCAATTACGAGGCTATTGCACTCACGTTGCGGACGCTGTTCCTGCAGAACATTGCCGACCTGTTCGGCGACGCTCCCTATTCGCAGGCTTTCAAAGGTTCGTCCGAGGGTATCAAACAGCCGGTGTTCGACTCGCAGGAGGCGGTCTACCGGGCGCTGCTTGCCGACCTGGAGCATGCCAATTCGCTTTACGACAGTTCGTTGAAACTACCCAGCGCCGAGCGTGACCTGCTCTACAAAGGCGATATCTCGAAATGGCGCAAGTTCAACAATTCGCTCTACCTGCGCCTGCTCATGCGGTTGAGCAACCGCAATGCGGCCATGGGCGTTGCCGCGAAGATCGCCGAAATCTTCAATAATCCGGACCGGTATCCGGTTTTTGCAAGCAACGGCGACAATGCCAAAATGTCTTATGAAAGCGTGGAGCCTTTCGTCAACTACTGGGGCACGAAGCTGAATACGCAGTTCACCACCTCGACCGGACGCCGCCCTGCGGAGCAGATCGTCGACATGATGAATCATTCGGGCGATCCGCGCATCGGTATCTGGTTCCAGCAACCGTCGGGCGCCGAGGGTTGGAAAGGCGGCCAAAGCGGTATCGAATCGCAGGAGGCCGATTTTACGGGTATCGCAAACCTCAACAAAGCCAATCTGGGCGATTATGCTTCACCTTACGCGCTGATGAAGTACGACGAAGTGCTGTTCATCCAGGCCGAAGCCATCCAGCGCGGATGGATCGCGGGGGACGCCGCCGCCTGTTACCAGAACGCCATCCGGGCTTCGATCAATTACTGGAAAGAGGTGGATACGACGGGACTGAACATCACCGACAAGGTGATCGAGAATTTCCTGGCGAATGTCCCCTACGACGGAACGCTCGAATCGATCATCAACCAGAAATACGTGGCCCTGTTCTGGGTCGGTTACGAGGCGTGGGCCGATTATCGCCGCACGGGGTATCCGGTGTTGACGATCGGCAGCGGTACGTTCAACGACCACATCCTGCCGACGCGTCTGGTCTATCCGACCAATACGATGGAGACCAACAAGGAGAATTACAATGCGGCCGTCGAACGCCTGAGGACCTACTACGGCGGCGCCGACGACATGAAGACCCCCGTCTGGTGGAGTAAGGCTGCCGTCGACAAAGGAATCAAATAACCGAAAAAGACTGGACTATGAAAACGATGATAAAACGTCTTTGCATCTTTGCCGCCGGGGCGGCCGCCTTGGTTTCGGCGGCGCTGGCCACGTCGTGCGAAAAGGACGAGACGCAGGAGAAATATGTCTATATCCTCGATAACGACAAAAACGGGATTCAGGAGGTGTCGTTCAATACGGCGGGCGGGACACAGGATTTTCTGATGTACTCCAACTACGGAAGCTGGAAACTCGTACCCACCTACGAAGAGGACCTCGAATGGCTGTCCTACTGGCCGACGGAGGGTGTCGGCGACGCCCGTTTCTCGGCCATGGTCGAGAAGAATACGACGGCCTACCAGCGCCACGGGACATTGAATATCGTGGTCGACGGCCTTTCGGTGGCGACGATCCGGTTCAACCAGGCGGGCGACGAGCCCAAACTGAAGGTCAACGTCAAGGAGTCGGGCAAGACCGTTTCGGTCAAGGGCGAGACCTTCACCGTGGGCGTCGAGTCGAATATCGACTGGGTGGCCGAACTGGTCGATCCGGCCGATGCCTCGTGGGTTACGATCGGCGACTTCACGCCTGTGAGCCAAACTTTCACCTGTGCGGCGAATCCGGGCTCCGAGCCGCGTGAAGCGCAGGTGCGTATCCGGGCTTACGGCACTTCGGTGTCGTGTGTGTTCGCCATCATGCAGGCCGACCGGTCGAGCGCCTTCGAGGAGGCCGAAAAGATCACGGTCGCCGACCTGCTGGCGATGGGCGAGGGTAAGATCGCGCGCAACGTCTATGTCGCGGGCAGCGTGATCAGCGACCGCACGACGCGCAACTATCCGGTGGCCTATTCGACCGGAGGCGGCGAGCAGGTGAACAACACGATGTTCATCCAGGACGAGACCGGAGGCCTGTGGATCGAATTCGACGATGCGGCGGACAATACCTGCGACCTGAACCAGGTCGTTACGCTCCACATGTACGGACAGCATATCGAACGCGACGCCTATACCAACGGATTGAAGATTGCCGGGCTTTCGTCGACGGCCGTACAGAGCGCCGTGGCGGGAACACCCGTCGAACCGGTCGTGATTGATGACCTGACGAAGCTGCCGGCGTATGAGAACCGGCTGGTGACGCTGCGCAACGTTGAATTCGCATTGCCTTACGGGACGCTGGTCAACATCAACGAAGGGGTGTCGTACCTCGGTATCAAACAGGGAGCCGCCTATCAGGCTTCGGCGGATTACAACGACCTGACGATCGAGTACGGCCATTACCTGCGCGACGCCAAGGGCAATACGGCTAAACTCTACACCACGTGGTCGTTCACCGAGCGGGCGCTTTCGATGATTCCCGAAGGGGCCGGCGATATCACGGGTATCGTCAACAAGCGTTACAAATGCGACGTTTACGACGGCCGCGACCAGATGCGCCGTCCGGTCGAGAGTTGGTGCGTGCGCATCCGCCGCGAGTCGGACATCACCAACTTCAAGGCCCCGGCCGCAAGCCGCCTTTCGAAGACCGTCATGCAGATCGGTCCGTGGACCGACAATGCAGGCGCCATGCAGTCGGTGACGGCGTCCGTCGGACAGGGACAGCTCAAACATTCGGTCGGCGAGGACGTGCTGGGATCGACTTCGGGAAATACGCAGCAGATGTACCTGGCGTGGGCGCATGCCCGTTGTACGGCGGCGACATGGGATGCGGTGAAGAATGCATGGCTCCCGGCCTACGGCAACACCAAAGGGGTGCAGTATGTCGCCGTGATGGCGCAGGGGTGGTGGAAAAATACCGCTGCGGTCAATACCGATACGGACGGTTGCTGCTGGATTCTCTCGAACCTCTCGACGAAAGGCTTTACGGGGCAGATTTCACTCCAGTTTACGGCCTCGAGCAACACCGCAGGCCCGATGTACTTCCAGATGGAGTGGGCCGATACGGACAATGCCAAAACCTGGACGCCGATCGGCAACGAATACGTGGCTTCGAACTGGCACAACAGCATCGCAGCGCCCGAATACCTCTTCGTGCTGCCCGACGAGCTGAAAGACCGCGAAAGTTTCTCGATCCGTCTGCGGGCTACCCGCCAGCGCAATGCCAGCGACACGGAGAACACCGCTTCGGGAACCAGCCGCATCGGTGTCGTACGCATGTCGTGCCTCGATTTATAAACCGTTAAAAATCCGAACGATGAAAATAGGTCAATTCAAATTGAAAATGCTCTTCGTCCTGTTCGCGGGCTTCCTGCTCGCGGCAGGGTGCTCGGAGAGCGATTCCCCGGAGTTCGAACAGTCCCGGAGGCTAGTGCGCAATCTCTACCTCGCGCCCGTTATGAGCGTGTATGCCGGGCAGACGCTGACCCTGCAGGGAGTAGGCTTCGAGGCGGGCGACGTGGTTTCGTTCCGGGCCGACGCCGCTGTGTTCGACCTGCCGGTAAGCGGCGTTACGGCCAAGACGGCCCGTGTGGTGATACCTGCGGCGATCGCCCGGGAGAGCTACGACGTTTATGTGGTTCGCGGTGCGCAGGAGCAGTATGTCGCCACGGTGAAAATCTACCTTACGACCGACCAGGAAGTTCCCGACAAGGAGGGCATGAACATCAAGGGCATTGTCTTCTGCGGCGACAAAGGCGTGCCGGGTGTCCGCGTGTCGGACGGGTTGCAGACGGTCACCACCGATGAGAACGGTTACTACTGGATTCCGTCGCTCAAGACGCTGGGGTATGTCTTTATCACGATTCCCCAGGGTTACCTGCCCGCTGCGCTCGATAACAATATGATGATGGGCTTCTGGGCCGGACTGACCGACGAGGCCGGGGTGTGCGAGAAGCATAACTTCGAGCTGGTGGAGGCCGATACCGAAAACCACGTCATGCTGGTGGGCGCCGACCTGCACCTGGCCGACAAGCAGAACGACCTGCGCAATTTCAAAAACGGGTTTATCGCCGAAACGCAGGCTTTTGCCGATGCCAGCTCCGTGCCGGTTTTCTGCCTCATGGCGGGCGACATGACCTGGGACAGGTATTGGTACGACCGTAATTTCCGGCTTCCGCACTACCGGCAGTGGCTTTCCCGGAACGGATATTCCGTGCCCGTATTCCACGCGATGGGCAACCACGATAACGACCCCTATGTGCAGGGCGACGCCCCGGGGCAGCTTTCCTATTGCAGGACGCTGGGGCCGAACTACTATTCGTTCAACCTCGGCAAGGTGCACTACGTGGTACTCGACGACATTGACTGGATCAATACGGGCGGCAGCGACGGCGTGCTGGGCAGCCGCGACTACAACCGCGTCGTGTCGCTGGCGCAGATGACCTGGCTGGCCGAAGACCTGGCTGCCGTCGAGGATAAGACGGCGCCGCTGGTGGTCTGTCTGCATGTCCAGCTCTACGAAAATTACAACGCCTCGTTCGCCAACACGGCCAAGATGCCGAGCGCCACGGGTGGAACCGGGGCGCTGATGAATGCCGTCCGGGATTTCTCCGAGGTGCATTTCATAACGGGGCATACGCACCACAACTCCACGATGGTCATCAACGACAAAGTGATCGAACACAACACGGCCGCCGTCTGCGAAACATGGTGGTGGAGCACTTTCTTTTCCGACCGGGCCATCTGCGTCGACGGGTCGCCTGCCGGTTACGGAATCTATACGGTCAATTCGACCGACGTGAAGTGGAGCTACAAGGGCATCGGCGAACCTGCCGGATACCAGTTCCGCACGTACGACATGAACACCGTGAAAAAGCACCTCGACAACAGCACCTACAAGGCGCTGCTGGCCCAGTATGCGAGCCGTGACAACAAGGGCGACGACTATGGAAAAGTGGGCGATAACGTTGTTTATATCAATGTCTGGAACTACGATCCGGCCTGGAAGGTCGAGGTGCGGGAGGATGGCTCGCCGCTTGAGGTGAAGCGTGTCTTCGACCGCGACCCGCTGCACACGATCACCTTCGACATTCCCCGCGTGGAGGCCAAATACGAAGCCAATGCCGACTGGGCGTCGTGCTGCTCGTCGCACATGTTCAGCGTGACGGCGTCGTCGCCCGTGTCGGAACTCGAAATCACGGTCACCGACCGTTTCGGCAATGTCTATTCGGAACGGATGAAGCGGCCGAAGGCCTTTGTGAAGACCTCGAAATAACTTGAAAAACGAAGAGCATGAAAAAGTACAGTATATGGCTGTTGGGATTCGCGGCGCTGGTCGCCGGGGCCTGCAGTACGGACCGGACCGGGGATGAGACGCTCGCACTCAGCGCTTCTTCGGTCAGCGCCAACAAGCGTGGAATGACCTACGAAGGCGGCGATGTCACGTTCGATGTCCTGTCGAATGTCTATTGGATGATCAACCTCGACGAAGATGCCGACTGGCTGACCGTCGCGCCCCGTGCGGCGTACGGCAACCAGACGGTGAAGGTCACCGCGGCCGTGAATCCCGGGGGCAGGCGTTCGACGACGCTTCGGTTCGATTCGCTGGACGGCGTGACCGCACAGATCGAGGTGACGCAGGGTTCCTCCGATGAACTTATCTACTACATCCGCACCGGGGCCGGGGCTTCGGCCGTTGCGGAGCCGGTCGCCGTGGGCGGCTATACGGCGTGGGAACCGGAAGGCGTCGGTGCTTCGGCGGTGGGATTCTCCGGCGTAAACGCTTTCGTGTCGGCCGACACGCCTTCGTCGGGCTACGACGAGGCTTCGGGCGGTAACAATATCGTGCTGGAGGTTCCCGGAGAGGGCCCGGAAACTGTGACGCCCTCGTTTTCCGTGCGCGACGTGGCGACCCGTGACGACTCCTATTTCCGTCTGAAGATGGGCGTGCTGGCTCCCGGCGGCGAACTGACGCCCGACCGGTTCCGGGTGCTCGTCGGGAACGGCGGCGACGAACTGATCGCCCTGCAATACGAAGTGATCGACGGCGCAGGCGACTGGAAAGAGGTCCTGGCGCGGTTTTGGGTCGGCGAGGACAATCCCACGTTCGATTTTAAGGTCGAAGCCCCCGCAGGCGGTTACCGCATCGACGACTTCCGCCTTTACGAGGGCAACTTCGGCGAGGGACAGGAGGTTGCTTTCCAGGTCGGCGGCGACGACGGCAAGCCGGAAGGTTACGTCTATTTCGAGGACGATTTTTCGTGGGTGACCGACGTATACGGCGGAACCGATTACATCGGGACGTATCCTACGCCGCTTACGGCAGAAACCTACTGGAACGGCATAACGGCGGCAAGCCACGGGCAGGAGGCCTATAACGCCCTCGTCGGATCGGGGTGGAAGACCGATGACAACAAACTCAAGGAGCGCGTTTACCTGCGTATCGGCTATGTCAAGATGGGGCGCGGTTCCAATGCGGCGGGTTGCGGCGGAGGCCTGGTAAGCCCGACGCTGGACATCCGGAAAAACCGTGCGGCGGATCTCAAGGTGACTTTTAAATGCTGTATTTACGTCGCTGCCAACGGCACGTGGGACCCCTCGACCATGCAGGTGCGGGTGATCGGTCCGGGTACGGTCAACGACGGTGTGTCGACGGAGAAGGTGCTCGTCATGCAGACCGAAACGCCGGTGCAGTGGGAGGAGAAGACGCTGATCGTCTACGGCGCGACCGACGCCACACAACTGGTCTTCGAATCGGTGGAGGAAACCAAGGCCAACCGCTGGTTTCTGGACGACGTGCGGATCGTCAAGGCGGGCCCGGACGACAAACCTTCGGTAGACCTGATACCGCTGGCGGTTCCTGCGGTGACGTTCGACCAGGATGCCGCTACCGAAAGTTCCGTGAAGTTCACCTGGACCGAGGTCTCGCAGGCCGCGGAGTACGAGTATTCCTACACCTGTCTCAACTGCGGCGAGGTGGTCGCCTCGCGCAGCGGCAAGACGACGGAGCTGTCGGCCGAATTTACCGGACTGATCGCCGGGACTTCGGCCCGCCTGACGGTCCGCGCCCTGCCCGCCGAAGGCGACAAGACCTATAAGGAATCCGCCTGGAGCGATCCCGTCGAGGGCGACGTAAAGTCGTCCGGAGGCGGATTGCCCCAGCTCGCGACGCCTTCCGGCGTGACCGTTTCCGCCAACAGCGCCTATGGTTTCGAGGCTTCCTGGGCCGAGGTGTCCGATGCGACGGATTACACCTATTTCGTGGAACTGCCGAACGGACAGGTGGTCGCTACGGGTAAAACGTGGGAACCCCGCGTACATATCGGCGGGCTGGCCGGGAAGAATTTCGGCAATTACCCCTATTTCAATTTCCGCGTGGTGGCCAACCACATGAACTACAACAGTTCGAAGGTGGAGATTCCGCAGACGTTCCGCTCGTCGGAGCCTTCGGCGGCGGTCCGGGCCGATATCCTTCCTTCGACGGCCACGGTCTACTTCCAGGACGATTTCTCCTGGGCCGATCCCTGGAGCGGCAGTGCCCTGCTGGCGACCAACACCGACTGGATCAACACCTATTGTACGGTGGATACGATGGTGCGCCTCGACCTGCTGGAAAAGGAAGGAACCGTGTCGCTCAACGGCTGGGGTTACGATGCGACCAACAAGAGCGTTTACACCCGTCCGGGGTATATTCACCTCAATTCGTCGTCGGCGTTGGGCAACCTGATCACCCCGGCATTCACCGGCATTACCGGTACGGACGACGTGAAGGTCAGCTTCGACGCCACCTATTTCTTCCAGTATTTCTCCGGTGCGGCCGATACGAACAAGACCCTGACGGCCAGCCTGAAGGGCGCCGGGACCATCGAAGGCGCTTCGGGCGGAATCATTTCGTTCACCTTGTCGCGCGGCAATGCGTGGGAGGGTTTCTCTTTCACGATCACGGGAGCCGATGCTACGACCCGCGTGGTGTTCGCCCCGGCGGTCAAAAGCAAGAACCGCGTGCAGTTCGATAACTTCCGCGCCGAATCGTTAACCCGTTAATTTGAAAGACAATGAAAAACCTGAAACTGTTTTTGTTGGGCCTTATGCTCTGCGCGGCGCTGCCGTCGCAGGCATGGGACCGCACACGCCACGACGCCATTGCGTATATCGCCGAATGCAACCTGACGCCCCGGGCGAAGAGGAATATCGCCCGCTACCTCGACCATTCGATCGTTTACTACGCATCGTGGATGGACAAGTACCGCGATACGCCCGAATTTCGAAACGTCGAGCATGTGAGTTATGTGGATGCCGGCATGCAACTGGTCGACACCCTGCGCAAGGGGAAGACCAATTGCGTCGTCGAACTGATGCGCGCCGTCGACCGGCTGAAAGACTACCGGAATATGAGCGATTCGCTCGTGCGGCTGAACCTGATGTATGTGATCCACATCGTGGGTGACATGCACTGTCCCTCGCATGTCAAATACGCCGGTTGCAAGAGCGGCCGCGCGGACCTCAACGGCAGGAAGATGTCCTACCATGCGATGTGGGACTGGGGTGTGCTGGACGGGGCCCACGGCTGGAGTTACAGCGAGTATCAACAGTTGCTGGACACCTTCTCCAAGCGCGAGAAAGCCGCCATGGCCAAGGGTACGCCCCGCGAATGGCTGCATGAAACCGCCGTCGCGTGCCGGGTGATCTACGACTGGCAGCGGGCCGACGAGACCTACGACAAGCAGTTCGTGCTGGACACCTACCTGCTGCCCGAAAGCCAGTTGATCAAGGCCTCGTACCGCCTGGCTGCGGTGCTCAACGAATTGTTCGGTTAGTAGGAGGACCTCCGGGGACAAAAAAAACAGCAGGGAATCTCGCGATTGCCTGCTGCCCTCGGAGGTCGCCCTCCTAAAACTACTAACCCAAACTTAAATAAATGAAGAAACCTCACTGCGGTTGCTGTGCCGCAGCTGACCGGAATAAGTACAAAGCGCGTGCCGAACCTGCAATCGCCGTCCGCCGGGGACCGTTTGGCCGATTATCGGGTCTTGTCGTGGAATTTTCACCGGAATAATTTTGGTTTTATTTCTTTTTATTGTTTTATTTGTGGCATATGCCTGATGATAGCGCCTTTAAAGGATAATTCTCGGCGTTGTAACGTGGAAGGAGAAAAAGATATTTTGCGGCGGGTGAGCGGCGGGGACAGCGATGCCTTGCGGCCGATCTTCCCGAAACACGGTTCGCGTGTGGAAGGTCTTCGCCGTTGCGGGAGCCGATGCTACGCCCCGCGAATGGCTGCACGAAACGGCCGTCGCCTGCCGGGTGATCTACGACTGGCAGCGGGTCGACGGGACCTACGGCAAGCAGTTCGTGACGGACACCTACCTGCTGCCCGAATGCCAGCTGATCCTGGCGTCGTATCGTCTGGCCGCCGTGCTCAACGACCTGTTCGGTTAGTGATGCCCTCCGGGGATAAAAAAACAGCAGGGAATCTCACGATTGCCTGCTGCCCCCAGGAGGTTGCCCTCCTAAAACTACTAACCCAAACTTAAATAAATGAAGAAACCTCACTGCGGTTGCTGTGCCGCAGCTGACTGAAATAAATACAAAGCGCGTGCCAAAGTCGCGCCGCCGTCTGCCGGAAAAGGGACGCATCGTGGTCGGAACGGTCCGCTGCGCAGAGCGGCGGGGCGCGTTTCGCGGAAATATTCCGCCGGATCGCTTGCTTCCTGCCGATAAAAGTGTACCTTTGCCGTGCAATGGTTTCCCCGTGGAGGGGAATTAAAAGGGAATGCCGTGTGAATCGGCAACAGTTCCCGCTGCTGTGAGTCCCGCCCGCAAGGGCTTTTTCGTTGCGGCATTCTTGAGCCACTGGTCCTCCGGGACCGGGAAGGCGCCGCCTCGGGGGACAAGTCAGAAGACCTGCCTTGCGCGATAGGGTGTTTGCTCCTGCGGAGAAAGGGAGCGCCTGAAGTCGTCGCCGGCGGTTTTTCCGTGCGTCCTTATTTGCTTCGGCCCTCTTTTTCCTGTTGCTGCGAACCTCTTCGGACAGACTTTTTTACGGTTGGATGAGGAAGTCGTCGCCATGCTTTGCCGGGTCGTCATGCCTGTTTTTGCCTGCGCGGTATTCTCCGTGAAGTCTGTCCCTTACGGACGGAACAGATGGAACCATTAACTAAAAAACAAGGTATGATGAAAAAATTATTTGTGATCTGCTCCTGGGCGCTGCTTCTCGGCGGCTGCAAGAGCGAATCCGGGGCTTCGGACCCGGATGGAGACAAACCTGTTCCCCCTCCCTCGGCCGAACTGTTGCAAAAGATCGAAGACCTGAATGCGGGCCTGGTCTCGCTGAAGACGCTGGCCGGAGCCGTGTCGCAGTCGGAAGTGCGGTCGCTGGCCGAGACGGAGGACGGCGTGCGCCTTACGTTCTGCGACGGGACCGAAGTGACGGTAGCCTGCAATGCGGCGGCGGAAGCGCCGCTGATCGGCATTGCGGTCGATGGGGATGCGTATTACTGGACACTCGCCGCGGAAAAGGATATTCCCTGGCTGAAAGATGCCGCCGGAGCGAAAATGCCTGTTTCGGGGCCTGTCCCCGTCGTGGGGCGCGATGATAAAGGTTTCTGGACCGTGACGACGGACGCCGCCGTGACGCCGTGGCAGATCGAGGACGGCTCCGGAAATCCGGTCGAAGCCACGGGCGACGAGCAGGTGGAGTTGTTCCGGTCGGTAAAGGCCGGAAACGGCCGGGTGGAAATCGCGCTGACGGACGGCGGGACTCTTTCGGCGGCGCAGGTCAACGACTTGAGCGTTGCGGGGACGGCCAACTGCTATGTGGTTTCGGCGCCCGGAACGTATGTTTTCAATGCCCGGGTACGCGGAAACGGAGCCGGCGAAGGGGTCGGATTCGAGCCGGCGATCGAGATGGCGGACGGCATGACGGCCGACTGGCTGTGGACCGACTCCGAAGGACTCGTTTCGGGAGTCGCCCTCGACACGACCTCCGGCGATATTTTCCTCACGGTCGGCGAAGGCAGGGGCAACGCGCTGGTCGCCCTGATGCAGGACGGAAAGGTCGTCTGGAGCTGGCATGTCTGGGTGACCGACGCTCCGCAGACGATGACCTACGGGAACGGGACGGTCTTCATAGACCGCAACCTGGGCGCCGTAGGTACGACCGCAGGCGGTACGGACGCTTACGGCATGTATTACCAGTGGGGGCGCAAGGACCCGTTCTACGGGGGCGAGAAAACGGAAACTTCGGCCAATGCGTTCCTCGAAGCAAAGAACGGCACGGTGGTGAATCCCGCTTATCCGGCGCTGGACTGGGCTTTCAGCAAGAGTGCGACGACGACCGACGGGGCTGCCGCCAATCCCATGACGTTCTACAACGATAAGGTCGGAACCGGCTATAACTGGCTTGCGTCGCCGAACGCGACATTGTGGGGTGAGGCCAAAACGCTCAACGACCCCTGCCCGCCGGGGTACAGGGTTCCTGGAACCGGTGCATGGGAGGATCTGATTTCGGGACGTCAGTACATCGACGGCGTTTCGGTATGGGACGGAACGAACTACGGTATGACCTATACCCACGGGGAACAGACGGCCTGGTATCCGGCGCAGGGCTATCGCAATTACAGTTCGGGCGCCATCGTGGGGCTGCGCAGCTCGACCGGCGGTTCGGGCGCTTACTGGTCGGCGGAAACCTCTTCGGTCAAATCCTATTACCTCTTCTTCCGCAGCAAACTGTCGAGCAGCGGTTCGATCAATAATGAACTGGACATGAACCGGTCTTACGGCTATACGGTGCGTTGCTGCAAGGAGTGACGGTCCGTCGGGACGAATAAAGGCAGGACGCTTTCGGGTTCGGTATTTGTAGGAAAACGAAAGTGTAGAAAAGAGTAAATATCATGTTTTCAGATATTTAATTCTCTGTTCTGCATATGCTCCGAGCAATAGAATTGCAAAATCGGGCAGGTTTAACGGTGAGTTGTGTTACTTATCCGTTACCTGCCCGAAATGCTTTGATTTGCACTAAAGTGTTTGTTTTCAGCTTATTGCGTCGGATTTCCGCATAACAAATAACCTGACTTAACGTTTAACAAATCCACAAAGTTCAGGTTATCATGCAACGCAGCACTTTCAAAGTCCTTTTCTACGTGAAAAGGCAGTCGGAAAAACATGGTCAGGTTCCCGTCATGGGTCGTATCACGATTAATGGTACGATGTCGCAGTTCAGCTGCAAACTCACCGTTCGCTCCACCCTTTGGGATGCCAAGGCGAACAAGGCTTCCGGTAAGAGCCTCGAAGCTCAGCGTCTCAATGAAAAACTGGAAAATATCAAGACCAATATCGGCAAGCAGTACCAGCGGCTCTGCGACCGTGATTCGTATGTTACGGCCGAAAAAGTCCGCAACGCCTTCCTCGGTATGGGCGACGACTGCCGCCTGCTGTTGCAGACCTTCGACGAATACCTTGCAGGGTTCCTCAAACGTGTGGGCAAAGACCGCGCCTATTCGAGCTATGACAATTACCGCAAACGCCGTAACCGGCTTGCCTCTTTCCTCGAATACGAATACCGTGTAAAAGATATTCCTTTCAAAGAGCTGAAGCGGGATTTCATCGAAAAGTTTGTAGTCTACCTCTCCTCGGTACAAGGGATGCGTTCCGGGACGATCCATTCGACTATCAAGAAACTGAAGCTGATGACCTACACGGCGTATAAGAACGGCTGGATTCCCACCGATCCTTTCGCAGGTTTCTACGTCAGGCCGGAGTACTCGGAACGTCGCTACCTCTCGGCTTCGGAATTGCAGGCTGTCATGGATGTCAGGCTCCCCAACTATCGGACAGGCATCAACCGGGATGCCTTCGTCTTCTGCGCCTTCACGGGCCTGAGCCATGCGGACGTGGTGAAACTTACCCATGCCGACATCCATACGGACAATAACGGGGATCGTTGGATTATCGACAAGCGTCAGAAGACAGGCACGCAGTTCCGAGTGAAACTCCTTCCTGTAGCCGAAATGCTCTACGAGCGTTATAAGGAGATGCACCTCTCGGGAGACAGGGTCTTTCCGCTCAAAGGCACCCATAAGACGCTGAACATGTCGCTGAGGCATGTTGCCAGACACGCCGGTCTGTCGTTCAACCCGACGATCCACATGGCGCGTCATACCTTCGCCACGACGGTCACGCTCACGCAGGGCGTACCTCTGGAAACTGTCAGCAAGATGCTGGGACATAAACGGATCACTACGACTCAAATCTATGCGCGCATCACTAACGACAAGATCGGCCGGGATATGGCGGCATTGAGCGAGAAATTGAACGGTATCTTCAAGGTCGCGCAGTAATGGTCTACTATCTTGCAGCTAATTCGATTTCCGCTCTTGCTTCGTCAATGGCAGGGTAATTTTCGATGTAAGTTTTCCCGCCGGCAGGGAATTAAACGCCGGAGATGGAAATACGCAAGGCCATGCGAATCGCCCGAGGGGCGAGCCTTGCGTATTTCCATCCCCGGCGTGTTGCTGGACGCTACCGTCGGAAAAGGCGACATTCTGCGGCTCCTGACGATCCGGTTCTGATGTTCAGCCGCGAGCGGCCTGCCCGTTCGACGGCCCCTTCCGTCCTGCTATCTGCCGTCGAAATGCCTCCGCTTTTTCAAAACGGCCTTCTGCTATTCTTCTTCTCGTGGAGATAATTCAGCTCGTCGCGGTAAATGTCCATGACGAACCGCAGCATATTGTCGGCCAATGCCGTAAGCCTTGTCGTATCGTCTCCCAGCAGGTGGAGGATGGCCGACACTTTGCCCTTGGTTCGGGCGCTGACGTAGATCGCCGCACGGTTGCGGCAATCCACCGGCGCGAAGAATGTGCGTTCGAAATCCGGAAGCGTGAGCTTTTTCCGACGGAAACCGGAAGGCTCCTTTACGGTACTCATTCGGGGATCGACGTCTGTTTTTTCCGCAGCCGGTGCCGATGCTGCGGATGCAGTTGCCAATGTGTTTTCCTCGGGAGCGTCCGTATCTGCCTCTTCCGGTTCGGGAATCCTGCGGACGACTTTCGAATCCAAAGGGGCCAGTCCGGCGATCATCTGACGCATCTGCTCCTCGTCGACTTCGATACGAGGACGCTTAGAAGGATTGGGTGCAGGGTTGTCTTTTTCCTTTAATGAATCCATGGTGCAACGTTTTTGAGATTGATTGTTAGCTATACGGTCGTAAAGCATGTGTGTTTGGTTTCATGTTTTAACCCATTCAAAATACCGTTTTCCGTTTTTTATAGTGGGATAACGGCCGGCGAATCCATAGGAGCCAATCCGGCGATCGTCCGGCGCATCAGTTCTTCGTCGACTTCGATACGGGGACATTTAGAAAGATTGGGTGCGGGGTTGTTTTCTTCTTTTAATGAATCCATGGTATAACGTTTTTAAGATTGAATGTTCGTTTTGTAGTCGTAAAGCATGTGTGTTCGGTTTTATGTTTTAAACCATTCAAAATACCATTTTCCATTTCATGCGATTTATATCGGGATAATGAACGGAATAAGAAAACCGACCTTTCATGCTGCAAGATACAGCCGACTGAAATACCTCGGTTTCGATGTCCGCTCACGACCGCTCCAGTCCGCACCGAGGGCTTGTTTTGGCGCCCGCACGGTTGTAATATTGCACCCGGGAAAGACCCTGCCTCGGAAACCGTAGCGGAGGTTTTGCAAAGTTTTTTCGAAAATTTTTCCGCCGCGGATTTTTGTTATCGTCAGATAACAGCGAGGTGTACCTTTGTCCGACAAACTGCGTTTTGTCCGACAAAGGTCCTCGCTCTGCGAGGCCGGGGCCGCTCCCAAGTCGCGCCCCTTTTTTAAGCTATATATGGATACCAACCGAAAACAGACAGACAAGACCGACAAGAAGCCCCGAACGCCGAGTTATAAATACTCTTTCCTGCTTAACGAGGAGCAAAACATCCGCTTTAACGAGCTGCTTTGCAAAGCCGGATCGGAGCATAACCGCAGCCGGTTTATCGTCAAAAGAATCTTCGCCGAAGAGTTCGTTGTCGTCAGACGCGACCCCTCGACGGTGCAATTCGTCACACGGCTGAACGACTTTTATTTCCAATTCCAACGTGTGGCGCAGAATTATAATCAGGTCGTGAAAGCTATCAACGCCCACTTTTCCAACGTCGCAATCCCGCATCAGATCGCTGTACTGGAACAGCGAACGAGGGAGTTGAAAGCCCTCAGTATCGAGATTCTCAACCTTGTAAAAAAGGCTGCGCAGTGACTACAATGCTTCTGTCCACAACAAACAATATCTCAATAAATGAAAACATCTGTGTGACAATGCAAAACAGGGATACTAGCCATTTTTATCCGGTTTTCCCTTTCCCTGAATACAAATGCAAGATTATCGATTTATATTACTTTAGTTAACAGGGAAGAAAAAATATGCTATTTTTTATCAGTACTTTTTTCACACTTCGCTGTCCTTATGATAAACCACCTAAAAACCATAAAAATGAACGGAACTATACGCACATTTCTTCTGATGCTCCTCTTGAGCACAATAATGCCCGCCATAGGCCAGACGGCCGGCAAAGGTGTACAAACCAAGGTCATCTCCCACCGTGGCTACTGGAAAACCGAAGGATCGGCCCAGAACTCGGTGACCTCCTTCCTGAAAGCCGACTCCATCGGCAGTTACGGTTCCGAACTCGACGTGTGGCTGACGGCCGACAGCGTCCTTATCGCCAATCACGACCGGGTATTCAAGGGTCTTGCCATGGAAACCTCCCTCTCGGGAGATATTCTTGCGACCAGACTCAGTAACGGAGAGTATGTTCCCTCTTTCGAAGCCATACTCGGCGCCATGCGGAAAACATCGGCAACCCGGCTGATTCTGGAGATCAAGAACCTCAAAGACAAGTCGAAATACCCTTACGAAGTAGGGCTCGTCGCAAGGCTGCTCGAAAAATACGGTGTCGCCGACCGCACCGAGATCATCGTCTTCGCCCACGAACTGGGAGCGGAGTGCATCCGGCAGATGCCCGGAACGCGGGTCTTCCACCTCAACGGCGACCTCACCCCGACCGAACTCAAAGAGCGGGGATATGCCGGAATGGATTACCGCAACACTATCCTAAAAGCCAACGAACACTGGGTCGCCGAAGCACACGCCCTCGGGTTGGAAGTAAATGTCTGGACGGTGAACACACGGGAAGAGATGGAGTATTTCCTCAATCTGGGCGTCGATTACATCACGACGGATGAACCCGAACTGCTTCAGGCGTTGATCCGGGAACGCAGCGGGAAATAGCAGAAAATTTTTCAAAAAACAATTTTTCCCGGGAAATAAGTACTTTCCCGGGAGATGATTGTTCTTTATTACAGACAACCCAGACCACCGACCCCATGAAAACCATCCAAAAACTCACTGCGGCGATCCTCCTTACGGCATCGTGCGCAGGCATGTCCGTCTCCTGCGTCCCGCGGAGCGAAACGAAAAACTTGAAAATAATCTGTTACAACATCCTTTACGGGATGCGGAGGGATACGACCCAGGGAAAACGCCTGTTCGCGGAATGGGTTCGGCAACAGAATCCGGACATCCTGGCCCTGCAGGAAGTCAACGATTTCACGCAGTTCACGCTTGAAACGCTCGCCGCCGAATACGGCCACGACTACGCCGTTATCAGCAAGGATCCGAAACTCATTCCGGGTTCGGTCGGATCGAGGACTAAATTCCCGGTGTCGATCTCCTCCAAAACGCCTGTCGTTAACGTGGACAAGGTTCTGGATAATATGTGGCATGGCTTCATCAAATGCAAGGTCGAAGGATACAACGTTATCGTCCTGCACCTGAACCCTCACCTGTACGAAGCCCGCCGCCGGGAGATCCGAACCGTTCTCGAAACGGTAAAACAGAGCGGTCCGTTCGAGAAATGGATCATCATGGGCGACTTCAACACGGTTTCGCCCCTCGACAGCGCGGTCTATGCCGACGGCAAATACCTGCAACGGAAAAAGGAGCAGGAGAAAGTGCACACCCGCAACAATAACCTCCCGGACGGACAACTCGACTTCGCCGTCAGCCAGGCGATCCTCGACTTCGGGTTCGTGGACGCCGGGTGGGCGGACAGGGAGAACTACCGGAAAGACGGCTTCACACGCCGCATCGACTTTATCTACGTCTCCCCCGACCTCCGGGACCGGATCGTGAGCTGCCGGTATATCACCGACGACTTCACGGCCGCCTATTCCGACCACATCCCGGTGGAACTGGTTCTGAAGCACGATCCCGAGTGATCCCTTTTCCATATCCGTAAAATTTTCGTATTTTTGGATAAATCCGACAACCCAATAGCGTGTCCCGATGTACCAGAAAGAGATAATCGTACAGGATTCTTTGTGGCAATCGTTCGTCAACGGAAGCCGGGAGGCCTATGCCCGGCTCTATGAACTCTATGTCCGGCCGATGTACCTCTACGGACTGCACTTCTGCGAAGACAGGCAGATCATCGAAGATGCCATCCACGACATATTCGTGCGCATCTACGTCAACCGGGAACGGCTGCCGGAGTTGAAGAACGTGAAACTCTACCTGCTCATCTCGCTCAAAAACACCCTGCTCAACCATGCCAACAGCAAGAGCTTCCGGTTCCGGATGGACATCTCGGCCTGCCGCCAGCTCCACGACCAGACGGACCTGGAAGAGACGATCGTCAGGAAGGAGGAGAACGACCGTTCCAAACAGCTCGTCGCCGAAATGGAGAAGAACCTCTCGGCGCGCCAGAAGCAGGCGGTCTATTACCGGTTCGTCGAGCAGATGCACTACAACGAGATCGGTGCGATGATGGAGATCAACAGCCAGTCGGCCAAAAACCTGGTCCATTCGTCGATCAAAAAAATCCGCGAGATCTATCCCCACCTCTCCGGGGCCTTCCTGCTGCTGCTTTTCAACTCCCTGTAAACGCTTTCGCCGGCAAAAGGAGTACTTTTCCGGCCCCGCCTTGTCCTTATACCAGAAGCCAACGATAACGCATGAAGAGAGATTACACCCATATCAGCACGGAGGAACTGCTCCAAGACGATTTTTTCATCTCGTCCATCATCAATCCCACGGAGGAGACACAAATATTCTGGGAGTGCCGGCTGGCCGACGGGAATATCGACCCGGAGATTTTCTGCGAAGCCCGCAATATCCTGCTCTCCCTGAACAGGCCGCCTCACCGGGCCGACGTTCCCGAAGAACGTATCGAAAAACTGTGGAAACGCATCGAGGGTTCAGTGCATGGTGTGCGTCCCGCGCCGCGCCGCACACCGGCAGCGAAGAGATGGATGTGGCCGGCCGCACTGGTAGCATCGGCGGCATGTATCGCCGTGGCCATCATACTGCGTCCTCTGACGGGCCCGGACAACGGAACGACGACCATAAACGGCACCGACGTCCGCACACTGGCCCATACAGAGGATACGAACTATATCAAACTGGTTCTGGGCGAAAAGGTGGTCGAAATGCCGGGGGACGAAGCTCGAGTGGATTACAGCCGGAATGGCCTGACGATCAACGAACAGGAGATTGCCGGACAAGACCGGGAGCAGGGAAAGCTCAACCTGCTAGCCGTGCCCTACGGCAAACGTTCGACACTGATCCTCGCCGACAGCAGCCGGCTGTGGATAAATGCCGGAACGAAAGTGATCTACCCTGAAAAGTTCGCCGGCGACCGGAGGGAAATCTACGTCGACGGAGAGGTGTACGGCGAAATCGCCCATAACCTGGCATGGCCGTTCGTGATCAAGACCAAACGCGCGGGTATCGAGGTTCTGGGAACCACCCTCAATGTCAACGCCTATGAAAAGGAGGAGGAGTTGTCGGTGGTGCTGGTAGGCGGAAAGGTCGCCGTGACCAACGCCAAAGGCCGCAAATCGGAACTCGCCCCGAACCAGATGTATTTCTCGTCCGGGGAACACGACTACATCACGGCGGTCGACGTGGAGGAGTACGTCTCCTGGAAGGACGGCAACTACAAGTTCCGCAACGAAAAGATCGCCACCATCGTCAAACGGCTCTCCAAATACTACAACATCAACATCGTGGCCGATCCCTCGACGTCGGGGCTCACCTGCTCCGGAGAACTCATCCTCAAAGACGAACTCATCCGCGTACTCGATGTAATCTGTAACACCGCCCAGATTCAGTACACGTGGGACAGCGAAAAACGCACCTATATGCTGCACCGATAACCGACCTAAGTCTAACCGAAAAACCTGAATTGCCTATGATAATACGATAAAGCCCCCCCCCAAAAAAAAACAAGGCAGGCGATCCGCTAAAACCTCCTGCCCTGCGTCATTTGACATTACGGTAATAGGTAAACCATCAAATAACTTTACAAATATATGAAGAAAAAACCGGACTTTAAAACTTGGGCCGCAAAGATACTCCGGCCCCTTTTGCTGACGCTCCTATGCATTCCGGCATTTTCGTCGACTGCATCAGCCCAGAGCGAAAGAAAAGTATTTTCCGTTTCGGTCGAAAACAAGTCGATGTCGGAAACGCTCGACGAGATCAGCCGGATCAGCGGTTACTCGTTCTTTTACTACGACGGGCTGTTCAGTTCGGCCCGCAAAGTGACCCTCAAAACCACCAACCTCACCATCCGCCAGACCCTCGACAAACTCTTCGAAGGAAGCGAGAACACCTACGCCATCGACGGACAGCAGGTATTCATCCGCCGGGCCCCGGCAAAAAAGCAGCAGGCCCCCAAATCCGAGACCATAACCGGATGGGTGCTGGACAAGAACAACGCCCCCGTTTCGGGAGCCACCGTCATCGTCGCAGGCACGAACAAAGGCGTCACCAGCGGCATCCAGGGCGGATTCCAGCTGAGCGACATCACGCTTCCCGCGACGCTCAACATCTCGTTCCTCGGCTACGAACCCCGCACGGTGGTCGTCACGCCGCAGAACAAGGACCAGTTGACGGTCGTGCTCAACGAAGAGTCCAAACTGGTGGACGATATCGTGGTGGTCGGCTACGGAACCCAGCGCCGCGGCATGGTGTCGAGCGCCATCAGCAAGATGGTGGTCGACGAGAACAACCAGCGTCAGGTGGCCAGCCCCGGACAGCTGCTCCAAGGCCGTGTGGCCGGCGTTATTTCCACGACGGGATCGGGAAACCTCGGCTCGGGCGAACGTATGAGCATCCGGGGTATCTCCTCGATCAGCGCGGGCAACGAGCCCCTTTACGTTATCGACGGCATTCCGATCACCAACGAAGACGCCAATATCTTCAACTTCGGAGAGACCATGAGTTCCATGGCGACCATCGCCGTCAACGACATCGAATCAATCGAAGTCCTCAAAGACGCGGCATCGGCCGCCATCTACGGATCGCGGGCCTCCAACGGCGTGGTGCTCATCACCACCAAGTCGGGCCGCGAGGGAAAAGCCACGCTTCGGCTCAACTTCCAAGCGGGCATCTCGCAATTCCCCAACCTCCGGAGGGTGAAGATGGCCAACTCAAAACAGTATATCGAAGCCTATAACGAAGGCGTCGACAACTACAACCGCCAGTACGGTTATCAAGTCGGGGACGCAGACTACCAAGTCCACATTCAGAACCCCTTCGGCACGATGCCCGACACCGACTGGATGAAGATCGGCACGCAGCTGGGCCGGAGCTACAACGTCGATGTCTCCGTGTCTGGAGGCAACGCCAAGACCACCTATTACGTGGGCGGAAGCTATAACGACCAGACCGGCGTCATCCGCACCAACGCCATGCGCAAGGCGAACCTCAAGGCCAAAGTGACGCAGAAATTCGCCAAATGGCTGGAGGTGGGCGCCAACGTTTCGGGCAATTATATGAAGAACGACCAGATTCCCGGCTCCAACATCGGCTCGTCGATCCTGGAACGCCTGATTCACCAGCGCCCTATCGACCATGTCTATACACCGGGGGGGGGATATTACACCGGCGGCACTCCCCAACTCACGTTCCACAACCCCGTGCAGATCCTCGACGAGCAGATCGCCTATATCGAGAATTACCGCATCTTGGGCAATTTCTTCGCCAAGTTCAACTTTTTCGACGACAAACTGCAAATTCAGGCCAACTACAACGCCGACCTGAGCTTCACCTACGACTATACCTACTATAACGAGAACCATCCCTACGGTACGGGCGTGGGACGTCTGGTGGAGGCTTACCGCCACGTGCCCAACACCACGTTCGAGGTCTACGCCAACTATAACGACAAGTTCGGCGACGTCGATTTCAGTGCCATGCTGGGCCACTCCTATCAGGATGTGACCCGCAAGCAGAATTACGTCGACGTGCGCGGATTCCCCTCGCCGTCGTTCAACATCGTCAATGCAGCGGCGGAATTCTACAACGTCACCGGAACGCTCAACGAATACGCGATGGAGTCCTATTTCGGACGTATCACCGCCGGCTACAAAGACCGTTACATGCTCACCGCGACATTGCGCACGGACGGTTCGTCGAAATTCGCCCCCGAGAACCGCTGGGGCTGGTTCCCCTCCGTTTCGTTCGGATGGAACCTCGGCAACGAGCCCTTCATGGAGGACTCGGGCATCGACCTGAAATTCCGCGCCAGCTACGGACGCACCGGCAACCAGGAGGGCATCAGCCCCTGGGCCTATCACGCCAAGATGTCCGGCGGCAAGAACTACGGAGGACAAAGCGGTATCGCGGTGTCCGACTTCGGGAACCGGAATCTTCGCTGGGAAAAGGCCGACCAGTATGACGTCGGATTCGACTTGGCCTTCCTGAAAGGCAAGGTCAACATGATCTTCGACATCTACCAGAAAAACACATTCGACCTGCTTTACAACAAGCCGGTGGCTGCCCATACGGGAACGACCTCGACCCTCTCGAATATCGGATCGATCCGTAACCGGGGCGTGGAATTCACCCTCAACACCCACTTCAACTTCGGCAAGCACTTCTCCTGGCTCTCGCAGTTCAACATCTCCCACAACAAGAACATCATCAAGTCGCTCACGGGCGAGGACATCATCGGTTCCAACCGCATCCTCCGCGCAGGCGAGGAAGTGGGTTCGTGGTACGTGTTCGAACAGCTCGGCATCTACCAGTACGACGGAGAGGTTCCCGATCCGCAGTATGCCGACGGAATCCGGGCCGGCGACGTCAAATGGAGGGATGTCAACAACGACGGACAAGTCACCGACGAGGACCGCGTAATCCAGGGCTCTTCAAACCCCAAGTTCTTCGGCGGATGGAACAATACATTCAAGTGGAAGGGTCTGCGTCTCGACGTCTTTTTCACCTACCAGTACGGCAACAAGGTGCTGGCCGAATGGATGATCAACGCCGCGCGTCTCAGCCACACGTCGAACGTACTGGCGTCGCAGGTCGAGAACCGGTGGACGGGCCCGGGCAGCACCAACGAATACCCGCGCGCCATCTTCAACCGGGCGACCCCCAACGTGCGCAACTCATCGCGTATCCTGCACGACGGCTCTTTCATTCGGCTCCGCAGCCTCGTCCTGGGATACGAATTCCCGGCGGCAATCACGTCGAAGCTCCGCATGAAAGGACTCCGCATCTACTTTCAGGGCGACAACCTGTTCCTCATCTCGAAATATCCCGGCTGGGATCCGGATGTCAGCAAGGATCTCAATCCGTTGTATTACGGCGTCGACCGGCTTACCGTACCCCAGCCGCGTATGTTCACTTTCGGTATCAACATAACCATCTAAACGGAGAGCGAAACCTATGAAAAAGATACTATTTCACTTCACACTCGTCGTCCTTGCAGCCGCAGGCTTCTCCTGCGCAGGCGACCTCGACAGATTTTCCCGCTATTCGATTCCGCCGGAAGCCGTCACCGAAGCCGACCTCCCGGCCATGCGCATGGGCGTTTACAGCGGTTTCCAGAGCGGCGGACCCGGGGTGCGTTCCTATATCATGTTCGACATCCTCGGCGGTAACATCCGTGGGAATTCGGGAACTTCGAAAGACCAGATAAATTCGATGCTCTCGTCGCTCAACAGCTACCAGAACACTTCGTGGGCAGGCTATTTCTACATCCTGTACCAGGTCAACAACCTCATCAAAGCCGCGGAAAAATACCCTGGGTCGTCGGAAGCCACGCTGGCACTCGGCGAATCCCACTATTTCAGGGCATACCTCTACTACTGCATGGTAACCCGCTGGGGCGACATGCCCATCCTCCGGGAGAATACGCAGGAGAACGTGCCGCGCGACCCTGCCGAGCAGGTATGGAATTTCATCGAGGAAGAGTTGGAGCTGGCACTGGACCTGCTCGGATCGAGTAAAAGCTATTATTACGTGTCACACGACGCAGCCGTCGCGCTCATGGCACGCGTGAAGCTGAGCCGAGGCAAGAAAACAGAGGCCGCCGAACTGGCCGAAAGCCTGATCGGCAAGTATAAACTCGACGATTTCGAAAAGATCTTCCGCAAGGCGGCCAACACGGAGATCATCTTCGCCTTCGAGAATCTCTCGGAGGAGTCGGGGCTCAACATCAGCGACCTGTTCTACACCTATGCTCATGAGAACAAAGGCCAGGGGGTCTACTATCCCACCAAAGACCTGCTGGCGGTCTTCTCGGACGAGGACAAGCGCAAGGAGATCACCTTCACCAGCGTAGCCGGACAGACCCTCTTCAACAAGTATCCCAGCGGACAGACGGGCAAGGACCCGGTAATCGTCTCGCGTGTCGCCGAGATGTACCTCATCAGCGCCGAAGCTCAGGGACGCCCCAACGGACTGGCGCGACTCAACGACCTGCGCGAAGTCCGTGGACTGACGGCGATCAACCCCGCCCCGACCACGGACAAGGCGTTCATGGACGCCGTGATGGACGAGCGCCGCAGGGAACTGGTGACCGAGAATTTCCGCTATTACGATTTGGTTCGTACCGGCCGCGCCGTGGAGGAGCTGGGCATCCAGTCTCATCAGGTACTATTCCCGATACCTGGCCAGCAACGCCTGCTCAACCCGCTGCTGGGACAAAATCCCGGATACGGGGACTGATTATGCAGCCGAAAACCAAGTCTTATTGTAAAAAAGACCGTTATGAAAACCAACAATAAAATATTCTTGAAAATCCGACTGTTGTTTTGCCTTTTTGCATTGTCCACAACTCTTTGGTCGTGCAACGATACTCCTGATTACAATGATGCGTACGACAATACAACCGCCACAACGGCTGTTGCCCAAAAACTCGTCGCGGGCACGGGGCTGATCGGCCATATGATCGATGACCGCACCTGGACCGTTACCGACGGTGTGGAAGCCACCGAAATTGCATACGTCTCGTACGAAGGTTACACGACGAAGATATTCGTCGTCGAGGTGGACCTCTCTAATCCCGCCATTTCCATCGCGGCGTCGCTGCCCGACAACGGCACGACGTTCAAGATGCAGTCCATGACACGGCAGGCCCTTGCAGCCGATGCCGCCGGCAACAAGGTCTGGGCAGGTTTCAACGCTGACTTCTTCAATATGACGACTGGCGTACCCCGCGGTCCCGTACACCGGAACGGCGTCATGCTGAAAAACACCTTCGACAGCGGCGAACGCAGCGTGTTCTACATCACCCGGGACAAAAAAGCCGCCGTGGCACACCGCGACGACTATCCTGCGGTCAATGCCAGCGGCGTGATCCAGGAGGCCGTGGGCGGCGGCGTGATGCTCATGACGGAGGGTGAACTCGTGACGCAAGAGGAGGAAGGTCTCGAACCGCGCACGGCGGTAGGCGTGTCGGAAGACGGAAAAACGGTTTGGTTCCTCGTCGTCGACGGCCGGAATTGGAGTTATTCCAACGGTATGCGCTATCAGGAACTGGGGCTCTGTTTCCAAAGCATCGGAGCGCACGATGCAATCAACCTCGATGGAGGAGGCTCCACGACATTCCTCGTCCGCACTACGCCGGAATTCACCGACGACCGTTTCAAGGTCTGCAACTGGCCCTGTGACAACGGCGGCCAGGAGCGGGCCGTAGGCGACGGGCTCCTGATTATTTCCAACCAATAAATCCGATGAAGATGAAAAACATAAGCACCTATTTCACCCGGACGGCATGTGCACTTCTGCTCCTTGCCGTGTCAGCGGGATGCGAAGCCTTTCCGACCGACGACAGCGGATTCACCCCCGAAACGCCCGAACTCTCCATCCGGGCGAACGAGGTGGAGAACGTACCGCGCGAAAAAACGACCCTCACCATTCCCGTTGAATCGAACCTGCCGTGGCATGCAGGCTCGGACGCCGGTTGGATCTCGTTCGAAAAGGCCCGCGGAACAGGTGACGGAGACTGCATCATCTCCGTCGCACTCAACACCTCGCGCGACGAACGGACGGGGACCGTCCGGATCTGGATCACGGACGATGCGGTCAAAACCTTCCGCATCACTCAGGCGCCGACCGTTCCCGGAGAAAATCCCATGGACTACTATGTGAGAACCGATGGCGACGGAACAGCCGACGGACTTTCGTGGGAGAACGCCACAACACTTCAGAACGCCCTGGCAATGGCTGTATTCGGCGACAAGGTACACCTTGCGGCCGGCACGTACACCCCTTGGGAAACCGTAGCGGGAGGAAGCTCCGGCAATGCGGGCGACAAGGCCATTGAACTGGCCTCGAACGTGACTCTTATCGGAGGTTATCCGGCCGACGCAGCCGAGGGCGCCGAATACAACCCCGCGGCAAATGAAACGATTTTCAGCGGCGCCATGAACGACGGCACGGCCTATCATACGGTCGTCGTGACCGCGGCCCCCGACCCCGACTGGAAACTGACGGTAAAGGGCATCACGATCACCGGAGGCTCCGCGACTTCGACCGGCAACGTTTCGATCAACGGCACGAACATCAACCGCAACTTGGGCGGAGGCGTCGTGATCGTGGGCTCGGCTGTCGATTTCGTGGACTGCACCATCAAAAACAACATGGCGTCGACCAACGGCAACATCCACGTCATAAGCGGTTCAGTAGCATCCTTCGAGAACTGCGTCATCTCGGGCAACAACAGCAACAGCAACTGCGCAGCGCTCTTCAACAACGCCTCCACGGTGACCATCAACAACTGCACGTTCGACTCCAACCTGGCTGTCGGCGTCGGCGGAGCGGTCTATGCCTACAACACCACCTCAAAATCGTACACGTACATCTACAACTCGCTATTCACGGGGAACGAGGTCGACTCGGGCAATGCCAACGCAGGCCGCCGCGGAGCGGGATTCTACGGACGCGAGAACTCCGAGACCGTGATCGTCAACTGCACGTTCTCGGGCAACAGGGGCGGTAACGGCGGCGCCATCAGCGCCTTCGGCTCAGCGGCGGCCCCCTGCAAGGTGGACATCATCAGCTGCACCATCACAGGCAACACGGCCAAAACGAGCGGCGGAGGCGTTGACATCGCCAACACCAGCGCCACGGTGCGGATGTACAACACGATCGTCTCGGGCAACACGGCCAGCGTCACAGCCAACAGCGACATATTCTTGGACGGAGGTTCGAACTTCGCCGAAAAGATGTGCAACGTAGAGGGCGCCGACGTCTACGACCCCAACGGCGGCAAGGTGTCGACGCCTTTCGATCCTGCCACGATGCTCGGACCGCTCGCGGACAACGGCGGCAAGACGAAGACCATCGCCCTGACGGGTTCGAGCAACCCGGCCCTGACCAGCGGTATGCCGGTATCGGCGCTTACGGCTCTGGGACTCGGCTATACGCCCGAGATCCCGGAAGAGGTGATTGCTTACGACCAGCGCGGGGTAAGCCGCAACGGAAAGGCAGCAATCGGAGCATGGGTCAACGAATAATGCACGGCCCGAGTTGAAAGCAGACAACCTGCCGGAACGGAGGCGGGAGTCTTCCCGTCTTCGTTCCGGCAGGTTGTTTTTACGGGCTGTTCCAACACACGGCCCAAACAAAACTGAAAATGAAACGCTATATATCTTTATTGTGCTTCGTCGTTCCGGTCCTGCTGTCCGCAACGACGTTCGCCGCGAAACCCGCGGAAAAGCAGCCGGAAACCGAAAAGGTCGAGAACATAATCTTGATGATCGGCGACGGAATGGGGCTGGCCCACGTCACGGCTCTGATGATCGAGAACGAATACCGCCCTATCCAGATGGAGCGGGCTCCGGTGACTGGGTTCGTGAAAACCCATTCGGCGAACAACCGCGTGACCGACTCGGCCGCCGCGGGAACGGCGTTCGCCACGGGCCGGAAAACCAACAACTCCCGGCTCGGGCTCGACAGCGCGGGACACCGCCTGCCCACCATCCTCGAAAAAGCCGATGCCCGCGGTATGGCGACGGGTGTAGTGGTTACCTCCGGAGTCGTCCACGCCACCCCCGGGGCATTCTTCGGCCATTCGGCGGACCGCCGCAAATACAAACAGGTGGCCCTCGGACTGCTCGACACCGACATCGACGTGCTGATCGGCAGCGGCCGTCAGTATCTGGAGGAGGGCGATCCGGACATCATCGGGGAACTCGAAAAAAGGGGCTGCCTCGTGGTCCGAAGCCTCGAAGAGCTCGACGGTGTTTCGGAAGGCCGGGCCATGGCACTCTATCCGGGCGACAACTACGGCATCCCCACCATCGCCGAAGGCCGTTCGCCGGAATACCTCCCGCAGGCCACGGCCAAGGCCCTCGAAATAGTGACGAACAACAGCCGCGGAAAAGGCTTTTTCCTGATGGTGGAGGGTTCGCTCATCGACAAGATGTGCCACGCCAACGACGCAGCGGGTATGCTCGCCGAAATACGGGATTTCGACAACGCCGTGGGTGTGGCCCTGGATTACGCCCAGGCACATCCCGGGACACTGGTAATCATCCTCGCCGACCATGAAACCGGCGGGCTCGCCATACCCTCGGGAAATGCTGATTTCCATCTGTCCGAAAGCGGCATCGGATATGTCTGGGGCAGCGTGAGCCACACCGCGTCGATGGTGCCGCTGTTCGCCTACGGGCCCTGCGCGACCCGTTTCGGAGGGGTATTGGAGAATGACGAAATAGGTCGAAGGATGCAAGAGGTCTTGGGATTGCAGCCATGAAAAAGACATTTTACATCCTCATACAGGCCGCCCTGCTCACCACAGGATGCTGCAATACGCCGGCGGACGATCCGTTGTCACGCACGTCCGACATGGCTGGATGGTCGATAGACGTCGTAGCCCCCGGCTGCGTGTGGTACAACTATACGGGATTCTACCTCCCGACGGGAGCCAACCAGACTATCAACGTCCTCGAAATAGACCTCTCGCACGGCGGATATTCGCTCTCGGTCGTACACAGCGAAGAGGCCGATTCGCTTTCGGCATTCGCCCTCCGCGCGGACGCCTTCGCCGGGATCAACGGCTCCTATTTCGAACCCGACGTATCGTTCGTGAAGACGGACGGGAAGGTCCGGCGCGAAGTGACCGTGGACAAAACCCACACCCGTTACTGGAAGCACGAAGGGGCATTCTTCCTCGATCCTGCCACGGGAAAGGCCGACATAGACTATGGCGACAACGCCTCCTACCTCGCCAGCACTTATTCCACCGTACTCTCGGGCGCCCCGATGCTGATAGCCGATTACGAACCTGTAGGCGAAACGTTTGCGGCAAATCCGGACAGCCTCGACCTGCGCACGCTCGACTACGAAGATTACCGCCGCCATCAGGGTGTGCGCCATCCGCGGGTGGCGATCGCACTGACCGAAGACGGCCGGGCGCTACTCATCACCGTCGACGGACGCTGGTGGACGTCATCGGGAATGACCGCGCAGGAACTGACCCGGATGCTTGTCCGGCATTTCAATCCCCGCTGTGCATTGAACCTCGACGGAGGCGGCTCGACCACAATGCTGATCGGAAACCGGGGCGTACACGACACCCATGTCGTGAACTTCCCCGTGGACAACAAACGCTACGACCACTACGGCCAGCGCGCCGTCAACAACGTGGTATTGGTGAAACGGAACGATTAACGCACGACATCCCATGTTCGACAAAATAAAAACCTTTTACGGAACCAGCAAACCGGTTCCGCCGTTGCAGTGCGGCCCGAAGGAACGGGACAGGCTCTACCGCAGGCTCCGCTTCCAGAGTTTTCTGGCCGGGACGGTCGGTTACAGCCTTTACTACGTCTGCCGCACCACGCTCAACGTGGTGAAGAAACCGATCATCGACAGCCATGCGCTGGATGCGCAGCAGTTGGGCATCATCAGCTCCGCGCTGCTCTTCGCCTATGCCGCCGGAAAGTTCGTAAACGGACTGCTGGCCGACCACAGCAACATCAAACGCTTCATGGCGACCGGACTGACGGTTTCATTCATCGCCAACCTCTGCGTGGGACTGCTGGGGCTGTTCTCCGGCGGAGGGACCCTCGCCACGACGACCCTGTTCGTCGTCTTCGCCGTCCTGTGGGGTATCAACGGCTGGAGCCAGTCGATGGGCGCCGCTCCGGCGATCATCGCGCTGTCGAGGTGGTATCCGCTCAAAAAGCGCGGCACCTATTACGGATTTTTCAGCGCCAGCCACAACTTAGGAGAAGCCATATCGTTCGTCTTCGTGGGACTCGTCGTGGGGCTCGCCGGATGGAAATGGGGATTCGTCGGGTCGGCCATTGCCGGAGCGATGGGCGTGGCGGTGATCCTGCTCTTCCTGCACGACACGCCCGAAAGCAAGGGACTGCCGCCGGTGGAGGTGCTCTCGGGCGAGGCCGGGGACGAAACGGAGGTGGAACGGGAATCGGTCGGCACGGCCCAGAAAGCCGCGTTCGGAAACCCCTACATCTGGATACTCGCCCTGGCCAGCGCCTGCATGTACGTCAGCCGCTACGCCATAAACGGCTGGGGCGTCATCTTCCTTCAGGAGGTCAAAGGCTTCCCGCTGGCGACGGCGACCCAGGTCATCTCCGTCAACGCCTTTCTCGGCATCGCAGGGACGGTCTTTTCGGGATGGATGTCCGACAAATGGTTCAACGGGAGCCGTTACAGTATCGCCGTGACGTTCGGCGTGCTTTGTTCCGTGTCGCTCGGCCTGTTCCTGTACTCTGGCTCCGGGATGTTCGTAAACATCCTCGCCATGGTCCTGTTCGGCATCGCCATCGGGGTCCTGATCTGTTTCGTGGGCGGTTTGATGGCCGTCGATCTGGTCCCGCGCCGGGCCAGCGGCGCAGCGCTCGGGATCATCGGGATCGCCAGCTATGTGGGTGCGGGGATCCAGGACATCATCAGCGGCGCCCTGCTCGACAAACACAAAACCGTCGTCGACGGCATCACGACACACGATTACAGCGTCGCATCGGTATTCTGGATCGCCGCATCAGTTCTGTCGTTCCTGCTGGTAGGGGTCGTCTGGCGCAAGGCGTCGAAAAACAACCGGCAGCCAAACTGAATGAAAACGGCACGGCATACGTCACATAAATCGTAAACCAAACTATTTCCTCCGACATGAAAAAATCACTATTCCCATTTTTCGTCATCACCTTGCTCTGTGCTACGGCGGCATACGCCCAGCGCGGGCCCGAATGGCTCAAAAACGCCGTGATCTACCACATCTACCCCTCGAGTTTTCAAGATAGCGACGGCGACGGCATCGGCGACCTCGAAGGCATCCGCAGCCGGCTCGATTACGTGAAAGCCTGCGGATTCAACACCATCTGGCTGAGTCCTGTTTTCGAAAGTCCGTTTGAAGACGGCGGTTACGACATCACCGACTACTACAAAGTGGACCCGCGTTTCGGAACCAACACGCAATTGGTCGAGCTGATTCGCGATGCACATGCAAAGGGAATCCGCATCTGCCTCGACCTCGTGGCCGGACATACGTCGGATAAACACCCGTGGTTCCGCCAGTCACGCAGCGCCGACACGAATCTGCAATACAGCGATTACTACATCTGGAGCGATTCGAAATCGAGCCTCCCGACCAAGAAGTTCGTGAAGAGCGATGCACCCCGCAACGGCAATTTCCTGAAGAACTATTTTGAAGTCCAACCCGCTCTCAACTACGGTTACGCCCATCCCGATCCCGACGAACCCTGGCAGCAGGGATATGACGATCCCGGACCGAGGGCCGTACGGCAGGAGATCAGGAACATCATGGCTTTCTGGATGGACAAGGGCGTGGATGGATTCCGCTGCGACATGGCGATGAGCCTGGTGAAAAATGACGACCGGAACCACACGGCCACCGTCCGCCTGTGGCACGAAATGCGCGAATGGATCGACGCCCGCTATCCCGAGTGCATCCTCATATCGGAATGGAGCCAGCCCGGCGAAGCCATCCCCGCGGGTTTCCATGTCGACCTGATTATCCACAACGGCGCAGGTTACGACATGTACAGCCCGCTGGTCTGCAATACCGACGACAAAAATCGACCGACCGTTTGTTATTTCGACCGCGCAGGCGAAGGGCAAATCCGCAGTTTCGTCGATCGTTATACGAAAGAGCGGCATGCCACACGCGAACAAGGTTATCTCTCGATGCCCACATGCAGCCACGATATCTGGCGTCTGAACCGCAATCAGCGCAATACGCCTGAAGAACTGAAAGTCACGATGACCTTCTTCCTGCTCATGCCGTGGATACCGACCGTCTATTACGGCGAGGAGATCGGCATGCGCAACATAGAGGACGCTCCCATCAAGGAGGGAAGTTTCGCGAGACGCAATCGCAGCAGTTGTCGCACGCCGATGCAGTGGGATACGACCCCCAATGCCGGATTTTCAACGGCCGACGCCACGAATATCTTCCTGCCGGTCGATCCCGATCCGGCGCGGCCGACCGTAGCGGCACAGACCGACGATCCGCACTCGCTGCTCTCCTACACGCGCGGCCTGCTGGCCCTGCGCGCTGCGACCCCGGCTTTGGGGACTTCGGGCGACTGGCGCTATGTCAGTGACCCTAATCATCCCTATCCGATGGTTTATGCCCGCGAATATGCAGGGGAGAAATATATCGTAGTGCTCAATCCTTCGGCACAACGTGCTACGGCACAATTCCCCGAAGAAGGCGCCGTCGCAGACATCGTCTATGGCAGCGGAGTGCCGGCACGCTATACGGTTCGCAAAGATCTGGCATCCGTCAAGGCGGAACCGGTGTCCGCTACCGTGTTGCGCATGAAATGACTTGCCATTCTACGACATTGTTTCATTTTAACCATTCTCTTTGAACCGATATAAGAGTTTGAACAGCACACATGATCTTTCAACTGTATGTATATGTCAGACTCGTATGATGCAGTATTGGGAATGACATACAAGACTGCCAACGAGCCCCGGAGCAAATATCTCCGGGGCTCGTTGTATCCAAGTTTCAGAAGATCCAGGAACTTCCTGCGAATTTTCAAAATACGATTATATGAAATAAATCAATACTCAATATTGAAAACTCAAAAAATGAATAGAGATGTTACAGAATATCCGATCCTTTTGAAAAAATAGTTTTTATCCTTTTTCCGCGTTTTTCGCGGCCGTGTCCCTTGTCCCCTCAGAACACAAACAAGCTTATACGACATACAAATACCATGTCAACTATATTCAGTTTTGCTGCGCCCAGAAAATTTAAGCCGGCGCGTACACTTCATAGGCTGACAAAAAGAGAATTCGTCTGATAAGTATAGATCTGTAAAAAGCCTTCGAAAATGGGATTGTTGCTTCGAACCGCCGTCACATTTCCAGAATTGGAAATAAAAAGGGTTTGGTTGAGAACCAGCCATCAGGACATAGATGCAGTAAAAATATCAAATCACCGAAATCTCAGGTTTATTTAGCAGAGCAATTTACTTCCACATACCTCATGAAAATAACTGCTTCGATGTAGGGACTCGAGGTTGGATGATGTCTCGACAGTTAACAACCTATTCTGGCAATGTTTGCAGAAATTCGCCTGGATATTCAACGTTATGATTAACAACCTCAATCACTATAAGGACTATTTTTCAATTCAAGGCAATGCATTTCAGAAATCATGAGACATAATAGCAAATTTGTAATTTGCCTATCCCGAAATTTTTTCATACCTTGCAATAGGTTATTTGAAATGCGGTATTTGAGCGCAAGACGCTGAAAACAAACCGTTGCTTTCTCGTTACCTACTCTCCTATACAAAAATGTAACGACCCGATAAATCAAGTCGTTACATCATTATAATCCCGCACCGTATCCGGTCCTGCCTTTGTTTTCGATGCCGGTTCCGGCCTACCGGAACACGCCCGTGTAGGTCGAGGGCGAGAGGGCGCGCAGCTCCTCCTTGACTGATTCGGCGACGTCGAGCGTTTCGATGAATGCCGCGATCGACTCGCGGGTGATGTGGGCGTTGGTCCGCGTCAGGGCCTTCAACGCCTCGTAGGGCTTCGGGAAACCCTCGCGGCGCAGGATGGTCTGGATGCCCTCGGCCACCACGGCCCAGTTGTTCTCCAGGTCGCGCGCCAGCGCTTCGGGGTTGAGGATCACCTTGTTCAGCCCCTTGAGCAGCGATTGCAGGGCGATCACCGCGTGGGCCATCGGCACGCCGATGTTGCGCAGCACGGTCGAGTCGGTCAGGTCGCGCTGAAGACGCGATACGGGCAGCTTCGACGAAAGGTGCTCGAAAACGGCGTTGGCGATGCCGAAGTTGCCCTCGGCGTTTTCGAAGTCGATGGGGTTGACCTTGTGGGGCATGGCGCTCGATCCGACCTCCCCGGCCTTGATCTGCTGTTTGAAGTACTCCATCGAAATGTAGGTCCACATGTCGCGCGAGAGGTCGATGAGGATGGTGTCGATGCGCTTCATGTTGTCGAAGATGGCCGCCAGGTTGTCGTAGTGCTCGATCTGCGTGGTGTACTGCGAGCGGCACAGCCCCAGCGTCTCGTTCACGAACCGGTTGGCGAAAGCCACCCAGTCGATTTCGGGGTAGGCCGCGCGGTGGGCGTTGAAGTTGCCCGTGGCGCCGCCGAACTTGGCCGGAACGGCGATGTCGTGGAGCATGAACAACTGCTTTTCGAGCCGCTCGACGAATACCGAAAACTCTTTGCCCAGCGAGGTCGGCGAGGCGGGCTGCCCGTGCGTGCGCGCCAGCATCGGAACCTCGCGCCACTGCTCGGCGAACGACGCCAAAGCGTCGCGGACCTCCTCGACGACGGGGTAGTAGACGCCTGTCATCGCCTCCCGGAGCGAGAGCGGAATGGCCGTGTTGTTGATGTCCTGCGACGTGAGGCCGAAATGCACGAACTCCTTATAGGCCTCCAGCCCGAGGGTGTCCATTTTCTCCTTGATGATGTACTCGATGGCCTTTACGTCGTGGTTGGTCACCGACTCGATCTCCTTCACGCGCCGGGCGTCGGCGTCCGAGAAATCGAGGTAGAGCGCGCGCAGGGCGGCGAACTTCGAGCGGTCGATGCCGGTCAGCTGCGGCAGCGGCAGTTCGCACAAGGCGATGAAGTATTCCACTTCGACGCGGATGCGGTAGCGGATGAGGGCCTGCTCCGAAAAATAATCGGCTAATTTCTCCGTTTTATTACGGTAACGCCCGTCGACGGGCGAGATGGCGGTGAGGGGAGTTAACATATGGGATTGTGATTTGTTTTTCGTTTCCAGACGCCAAATTTACGACATTTAATTGAAATACGCATAATTTTCCATACCTTTGTGGAGATGTAAACCGAAATCGGAATGAATTTCATATTGGCAATCATCGACTCCCTGGTGGGCTTCGTGCAGCGCAATCCGCTGACGACGCTCCTTATCGTCATACTGGCGCTCGGCGCCCCCGCGCTGCTCAAGGGCATCGCGCTGTTTATCTTGTATTTTCTTATGGGACTTGTTATTTTGGTCGTCGTGCTGATGCTGGCTTTCCGCTGGCGGATCTACAAGGTCCGCAAGCAGATGGAGCAGCAGTTCGGCGAAGGCTTCGGACAGCAGTCCGGACCGAAGGGATTCGGCGGTTTCGGCTCGCCCTTTGCAGAGCAGCCGCGCAAGGAGCGCGAAGGCGAGGTGAAGGTGCACAAAACCCCGGGAACGCCCGAGAAGCGCGTGTCGAAGGATGTGGGCGACTACGTCGATTTCGAAGAGGAAAAGCAGTAGCATGTTGAAGATTTTCGAACTCATAGGGCGCTATTTCATGCTGATGGGAAAGGTCTTTTCCCGTCCGGAGAAGGCTGCCATCTACCGCCGGCGGATCATTTTCGAAATGGAGTCGCTCGGTGTCAACTCGATCGGCCTGACGGCCATCATCTCGGTCTTCATCGGCGCGGTCATCACGTTGCAGATGTGCATCAACCTCGATTCGCCGTTCATTCCCCGCTCGCTGGTGGGTTACGCCACGCGCGAGACGATGATCCTGGAGTTTTCGTCGGCGGTCGTGGCGCTGATTCTCGCCGGAAAGGTCGGGTCGTCGATCGCCTCGGAGATCGGAACCATGCGCATCACCGAACAGATCGACGCGCTCGAAATCATGGGCGTCAACTCCGCCTCGTACCTCATCCTCCCGAAGATCGTCGCCGCGATGGTCTTCTTCCCCTTTCTGACGATCCTCTCGATCCTGATCGGCATTCTGGGCGGATACCTCATCGCCGCCGCGACGGGCATTATGATCCCCGCCGACTATGTCGACGGCCTGCTGATGGATTTCAAGCCCTATTCGATCACCTACACGCTGATCAAGACCGTCTTCTTCGCCTACATCATCACCTCGATTTCGGCCTTCTACGGCTACAACGCCCGGGGCAACTCGCTGGAGGTCGGCGCGGCTTCGACGCGCGCCGTGGTGGCCAGCTGCGTGGTGATTCTGCTTTTCGACCTGATCCTGACACAAGTCCTGCTTATATGATACGCGCCGAACATATCGTCAAGTCGTTCGACGGCCGGGTGGTGCTCGACGACATCTCGGTCGAATTCGAGACCGGAAAAACGAACCTCATCATCGGCCGCAGCGGTTCGGGAAAGACCGTGCTGCTCAAGACGCTGGTGGGCCTGCACGAACCCGATTCGGGCGACGTGTGGTACGACGAGGTGAACTTTTCGAAACTCGGTTTCCGGGAACGCAAGAGTATCCGCAAGGACATCGGCATGATCTTTCAGGGCGGGGCGCTGCTGGACTCCTCGACCGTCGTGGAGAACGTCAAGCTGCCGCTCGACCTCTTCACCTCGCAGAGCGAGCGGGAGAAGATGGAGCGCGTGAATTTCTGCCTCCAGCGCGTGCGGCTCGACGGGGCCAACGAACTCTATCCGGCCGAACTGTCGGGCGGCATGATCAAGCGCGTGGCCATCGCCCGGGCCATCGTGATGAATCCCCGCTACCTGTTCTGCGACGAACCCAACTCGGGACTCGACCCGCAGACCTCGATCGTCATCGACAACCTGATCCACGAGATCACCCAGGAGTACGGCATCACGACGATCATCAACACCCACGACATGAACTCCGTGATGGAGATCGGCGAGAAAATTGTATACATCCACGACGGCCGTAAATGGTGGGAGGGGACGAAGGACGACATCCTGCATGCGGACAACCGCGAGCTGAACGATTTCGTCTTCGCCTCGGCCATGGCCAAACGGGCCAAACTGGCTGCGCAGTAGGCTTCCGCGGTGTTGTGCGCCTGAAGACGGCGGAGGTTTCCGGCGGACGGGTGCGTGCCGGGAAACGGATGCGTCCGCGGTTCGTAAAAAAATTTAATTTTTTATTTGCGTAAATTATATAAAGTATGTACTTTTGTGCTGTTAAAAAAATAACGCAATTTTTTATTAACAAATAATTCAAATTATTATGGCAACTATTAAAATCGGTATCAACGGCTTCGGTCGTATCGGCCGTCTGGTGTTCCGTGCCGCTTGCACGAACGACAACATCGAAGTGGTGGGCATCAACGACCTGGTTCCCGTGGACTACATGGCTTACATGCTGAAGTACGACACGATGCACGGCCGTTTCGACGGTACGGTGGATTTCAACGTGGAGAAGAGCCAGCTGATCGTAAACGGCAAGGCTATCCGCGTAACCGCCGAGAAGGACCCCGCAAACCTGAAGTGGAACGAGGTTAACGCCGAGTACGTGGTAGAGTCGACGGGTCTGTTCCTCACCAAGGAGAAGGCCGAGGCTCATATCGCAGCCGGCGCCAAGTACGTCGTTATGTCGGCTCCCTCGAAGGACGACACCCCGATGTTCGTATGCGGCGTGAACACCGATACCTACAAGGGCCAGACGATCGTTTCGAACGCATCGTGCACCACCAACTGCCTTGCCCCCATCGCCAAGGTTCTGCACGACAAGTTCGGCATCACCGACGGTCTGATGACCACCGTTCACTCGACCACCGCAACGCAGAAGACTGTCGACGGTCCCTCGATGAAGGACTGGCGCGGCGGCCGTGCCGCTTCGGGCAACATCATTCCCTCGTCGACCGGCGCTGCAAAGGCCGTAGGCAAGGTGATTCCCGAGCTGAACGGTAAGCTGACCGGTATGTCGATGCGTGTTCCGACCCTCGACGTTTCGGTTGTCGACCTGACCGTAAACCTGGCCAAGCCCGCCAAGTACGACGAGATCTGCGCTGCCATGAAGGAGGCTTCGGAAGGCGAACTGAAGGGCATCCTGGGTTACACCGAGGAGGCTGTCGTTTCGTCGGACTTCCTGGGCGACGCCCGCACGTCGATCTTCGACAAGGCTGCCGGTATCGCGCTGACGGACACCTTCGTGAAGGTCGTTTCGTGGTACGACAACGAGTGGGGCTACTCGAACAAGGTCCTCATGCTGATCGAGAAGATGGCCGCTTACAACAACAAATAGTCGTAAGCCATCCGATAGAAAAAGAGGGAACCAGCGATGGTTTCCTCTTTTCTTTATATCGGCTTCCGGGTCGGTCGGGAGCCTATTTTTTCGAATCGACCCGCATTTCGACCGAGGCGCCCGACCATTGGTTGATCTCCCGCTTTTCGGTGCGCAGGCGGCGTCCGGCATAGGAGATCCTCACCTCGATCCCGAAGGGCCTGGTCGCGTCGATTTCGTTGTCCGCGGGCAGCGTGTGGGGGATTATATATAGGTAGAGCACGAGGTGGTCGCACGGCATGGTTTGCAGCGCGGCCGTGCGGTCCGCGGCGATGTCTGCGGGGCGTTCGGCAAGGTTCGAGCCGACGTCGGCCACGGTCGATGCCGACGAGGCGAATCCGATGCGCCGGCCGGCGTCGTCGAAACAGCCGCACATCAGCGCCGCATTGTACCGCCACCACCCTTCGTAGCGGCTCGTGACTTCGATTGTAAATCCTTTTTCGTCCATGTTCTGTCGGGGCCGCGCGGGCCGGATGCAGCGCCGGATCGATTCGACGGGCCGTGCGCGGACTATTTTTCCGTAAAAATAATACAACTGTCGTGCAACGCCAAATTTATTTGCGCCCCGCCGGGCCGGGAACGCTAAAACTCGCGGTTTTCTTTGCAAATGTCTTATTTTTTCGTAACTTTGCGCACTAAATGTGCGTAAATGGAGGTAGCTCAACGATATTCGATTGCCTGGAAAGGGCTGAAAAACGGTCGTCACGACTTCCGTTTCGAGGTCGACAAGGCGTTGTTCGAAGCCTTCGAAAGCACGGAGATCAAGGACGGACGGTGTGAGGTCTCGGTCGGTGTGGACCGCTCGGAGAAGCAGCTCACGCTCGATGTCGGGATCACGGGTCATGTCGTCGTCGAATGCGACCGATGCCTGGAGGACTGCCGTGTGCCCATTGATTTCGAGGGGCAGCTGGTGGTGAAATTCTCCGACGAGGTGCACGAATACGACGGCGAGGTGATGTGGATGCTGCCGGGCGAGGACCGCGTGGAGCTTGCGCAGTACATCTACGAAAGCATCGTGCTGTCGCTGCCCTACCAGCGGGTGCATCCCGAGGGGGAGTGCAACCCAGAGATGCTCGAACGCTTCCGGATCGTTTCCGACCGGGAGTTCGCGTCGATCGAGGCTGCGGCCGAAGGCGCCGGGGAGCGCGGCGGGGGCGAATGGGCCAAGCTGGCCGCCCTGCGCGAGCGGATGGAGGCCGAAGGCGCGGACGGCGGAGAAGGCGAAGAGGAACCCGGCGGCGCGAAATAAACACGGATAAAGATACGTTTAAACTTATAAATTATATTTAAAAATGGCACATCCTAAACACAAAGTCTCGTCGACGCGACGCGATAAGCGCAGAACCAACTACAAGGCTACCGTTCCGACGGTGGTTACCTGCTCGAACTGCGGCGCAGCGGTGCTCTATCACCGTGTATGCCCCGAGTGCGGCTTCTATCGCGGAAAGCTCGCCATCGAGAAGAAAGCTGCCGAATAATTCCGGCGCTCAAAAGAGTGCATCCCCGCGGGGAGTGCCTCTTTTTTAATTTATGAAGGTTCCCTTCCGGCCGCCTGAATCCCCGGTCGTGCATGTTTTCCGGGGGCGGGTCGGGAGCGGGACAGGATATCAACCAACACTCGTACGAGTATGATAAAGATTGGCGTAGATGCCATGGGCGGCGATTATGCACCCGAAGCGGCTGTCAAGGGAGCCGTCATGGCGCTCGATGCGATCGGGTCGGACAGCCGTATCGTGCTGTTCGGCGACGAAGAGAAAATTAAGTCCGTGCTCGCTTCGGAGGGATGTCCCGCCGAGCGGTTCGGAATCGTAGCGACCACCGAGGTGATCGAGATGGGCGACCATCCGGCCAAGGCTTTCCAGGCCAAGGCGGATTCGAGCATCACGGTCGGGTTTGGCTACCTGGCCAAGGGAGCTGTCGACGGTTTTGCGAGCGCAGGTTCGACCGGCGCCATGATGGTCGGTTCGATGTATGCCGTCAAACCGATCGAGGGTGTCGTGCGTCCCACGATTTCATCCATCGTTCCCACCATCGCAGGGCGTCCTGCGCTGCTGCTGGACGTGGGCCTGAATGTGGACTGCAAGCCCGAGGTGCTGGCGCAGTACGGCCTGATCGGCTCGATTTACGCCGAGGCGGTGCTGGGCATCGAGCGTCCGCGCGTGGCGGTGCTCAACATCGGCGAGGAGGAGACCAAGGGCAACGCCCAGACCAAAGCCACCTACGAACTGCTGAAGGCGGAGAGCCGGATCAATTTCGTGGGCAATGTCGAGGGTTCCTATCTCTTTTCGGGCAAGGTCGCCGATGTGATCGTCTGCGACGGATTCGTCGGCAACACGGCGCTGAAAATGGCCGAGGGCCTCTACCGCATCAACACGGCCTTGGGCTGCCGCAATGCCTTCTGGGACGCCATGAATTACGAAAACGTGGGCGGAACACCCGTCCTGGGCGTCAACGCGCCCGTTATCATCGGTCACGGATGCTCTTCGCCCCAGGCGATCCGGAGCATGATCCTTTCGACCGAACAGGTCATCAAGGCCGATCTGACAGCGAAACTGCAATGTGCGTTTCAAAATTAACCAAAACACGAAAAGCCAAAGCTAATGGGTAAGATAACAGCAGCTATTACGGGTGTGGGACAGTACCTTCCGGAATATATCCTCACCAACGACGAATTGAGCCGGATGGTCGACACCAACGACGAGTGGATCATGTCGCATACGGGTATCAAGACGCGCCATATCCTCAAGGGCGAGGGTATCGGCAGCTCCTACATGGGCGCCCGTGCGGTCATCAATTTGTTGGATAAGACGGGGGTGGACCCCATGGAGATCGACGTGGTGATCTGCGCCACGGTGACCCCCGACATGTTCTTCCCCTCGACGGGTAACCTGATCGCCGACCAGGCTGGCTGCAAGAACGCCTTTGCGTTCGATGTTTCGGCAGCTTGCAGCGGCTTCCTGTTCGCCCTGACCACCGGCGCGAAGTTCATCGAGGCCGGCACGAGCAAGAAGGTCATCGTCGTGGGCGCCGACAAGATGTCGTCGATCGTCGACTATACCGACCGTTCGACCTGCCCGCTCTTCGGCGACGCCGCCGCCGCCGTGCTGCTGGAAGCCAATACCGAAGGTCTCGGAATCGTGGATTCGATCCTGCATTCCGACGGCTCGGGCGAGATGCAGCTCTACATGAAGGCGGGCGGTTCGCGCTACCCGGCTTCGGTCGAAACCGTGCAGAACAACTGGCACACGATCATGTGGGACGGCCACGCCGTGTTCAAGGCTGCCGTGTCGAAGATGTCCGACGTTTCGGTGGAGATGATGGAGCGTCACAACCTCAAGGGCGAGGACATCCGTTTCCTGGTTCCCCATCAGGCCAACCTGCGCATCATCGACGCCACGGCGCGCCGTATGGGCATCACGCAGGACAAGTGCATGATCAACATCGACCGCAACGGTAATACCACGGCCGCCACGATTCCTTCGTGTCTTTGCGACTACGAGAGCCAGTTACGCAAGGGCGACAACCTCATTCTGTCGGCTTTCGGCGGCGGATATACCTGGGGCGCGACCTATGTAAAGTGGGCCTACGACGGCCTGAAGGCATAAGCGGGGCGATCCCCGGCAAAAGGCGGAAACATCGGTTTCCGCCTTTTTTTGTTCGTTTTCGCGGAATTTTTTTATCTTTGGAGCCGTAAGCCCCTTTTATATCAGTAGGCGGTTTTACGGAATCTTGTACGATTCCGTTTTGCAACCCATTCGACTTTTTCGTATCTTTGTTGAGCTAAACCCATTGCCGATGAACCGTCTGAACCGTATTTTTCACAACAAACAGATCAAACTGTTTTGGTTCCTGCGGAGTTTCGCGCGTTACCTTACGCCGAAACGGTTGTTGCAGTCCCGTCTGGACCGGGTACTCGCCGAGGCGGAACGCCGCCCCGACTGGGAGTACATCTGTCGGCGGGCGGATTATTACAACAAACTGTCGCCTGCGCCTGCGACCCCCCCCCGCGAAGGGCTGCGTCCGTTAGGCGACCACAAGTTCCGCCGGGGCGTCAAGACGGCCTATTTCTTCGATACCTACGAGTTCACCCGCTGGTTCAGCGACCGCCTGCTGTGGAATACCGTTCCCGGGGACGTGACGACGGTTCCCGACGTGCCGTCGATCGTCAAGAGCAGGCCGATCTGCGGCGACAACGCCAATTCGGTGCTGCTGAACCTCGACAAGGTCCGCCATTTCATCTTCCTGCGGGACGACATTCCGTTCCGGAAGAAGTCGGACAAGGCGATTTTCCGGCTGGCGATCACGCGGCGTCCCCACCGCGAACGTTTCATGCGCATGTATTTCGGTTCGGAGTGCTGCGATGCCGGCATCTCGACGCCCCGTCCCGAATATCCCCCGGAGTGGACCAAACCCCATATTTCGATGTACGACCACCTGAACTACAAGTTCATTCTGGCGATCGAGGGCTACGACGTGGCGACGAACCTCAAGTGGATCATGTCGTCGAACTCGCTGGCCGTGATGCCCCGTCCGACCTACGAGACGTGGTTCATGGAGGGCACGCTCATCCCCGGTTACCACTACGTCGAGATCCGGCCCGACTATTCCGACCTCGAAGAGCGGATGCGCTACTACATCGAGCATCCGGACGAGGCCGAGGCGATCATCGCGCATGCGCACGAATACGTCGCGCAGTTCCGCGACCGCCGGCGCGAAAAGATCATTTCACTGCTGGTCTTGCAGAATTATTTCCGGCGCACCGGGCAGCGCTGATTCCCGGCATTTCAGTTTCCTTTCGGATTCGGGCCGTAATTTCGCCCGTCTGAAAGACGGGTTTCGGAGGGCGGTGGCGGGCCGCGGGTTTCAAGACCGGATTTCCCCCCCCCCCTGTCCCGAGAAAAAGGAGTGTATTATGAAGATACTCATTGTTGAAGACGAACCCTCCCTGCGGGAGATCATGGCCCGGACGCTGACCCGGGAGCAGTACGTCGTCGAGCAGGCCGCCGATTACGCCGCGGCGCTCGACAAGATCGCCGCATACGACTACGACTGCATCCTGCTGGACATCATGCTGCCCGGCGGCAGCGGCCTGCGGCTGCTCGAAGAGCTGAAGAGGCGTCGCAGCCCGGCTGCGGTGATCATCATTTCGGCCCGCGATTCCCTCGACGACAAGATCGAGGGGTTGGAACTCGGCGCCGACGACTACCTTCCCAAGCCGTTCCACCTGGCGGAATTGAGCGCCCGCATCCGCAGCGTCCTGCGCCGTCACCAGCGCGGCGGTTACGAGAGCCTCGACGCGGGCAACGTGCGCCTGTGGCCCGACAGCCGCCGGGTCGAGGTGGCGGGCCGCGAGGTGGAGCTGCTGCGCAAGGAGTACGACATCCTCCACTACTTCATGTCCCGCCCCAACCACACGGTCGACAAGACCGCGCTGGCCGAAGGGGTCTGGGGCGACCATATCGACCAGGCCGACAATTTCGATTTCGTCTATGCGCAGATGAAGAACCTGCGCCGCAAGCTCCACGATGCGGGCGCCGACATCGAGATCCGCGCCGTCTACGGCTTCGGCTATAAACTCGTACAGCCGTGAAACTGGTTTACCGCATCCTGCTGCACCTTTCGTGGGCGCTGTCGCTGCTCTTGGCGGCATGGGCCGTGTTGTTTTACTTCACGCTGATCGACGAGATCAACGACGAGGTGGACGACGCGCTCGAAGCTCGTGCCGAAGTGATCGTCAAGCGGGTTCTGGCCGGACGGGAGCTTCCCGTTCCGGCGGACGAGGGCAACAACGGCTATTTCCTGCACGAAGTGTCGCCCCAATATGCCGCCGCACAGCATCACGAACGCTATTCCGACGAGGAGATTTTCATTCCCGAACGCGACGACAAGGAGCCGGCCCGCGTGCTGCGCAAGGTGTTCCGCGACGGCGCGGGGCAATGGCGCGAACTGACGGTGATGACTCCGACCATCGAGAAGGACGACCTCCGGGAGTCGATCCTCCGGTGGATGGTCTGCCTCTACCTCTTCCTGCTGCTGATGATCCTGCTGGTCACGGTCATCGTGCTCTACCGCACGATGCGGCCGCTCTACGCCCTGCTGCGGTGGCTCGACGGTTACACCGTGGGGGCGCGGAATGCGCCGCTGGCCGTCGAGACCTCCGTCACGGAGTTCCGGAAACTCAACGATGCCGCGCGCCGCTATGCCGAGCGGGCCGAGTCGTCGTTCGAGCGGCAGAAACAGTTCATCGGCAACGCCTCGCACGAGATGCAGACTCCGCTGGCGGTCTGCCGCAACCGGTTGGAAATGCTGGTCGACGATGCGCATGCGCTCACCGGGGAGCAGTTGGGCGAGATCGCCAAGGTGCAGCGGACGCTGGACTACCTCGTGCGGCTCAACCGTTCGCTGCTGCTGCTGTCGAAGATCGACAACGGCCAGTTCCCCGAGGCCGAAGAGGTCGACGTGAACGCACTGGTGCGCCGCACGGCCGAGGACATGGAGGAGATTTACGCCTACCGCAGCATGCGCTTTGCGCTCGTGGACGAGGGGCCGCTCACGGCGCGGATGAATCCGTCGCTGGCCGGGAGCGTGGTCGCCAACCTGCTGAAAAACGCATTCGTTCACGGCGACGAGGGCGGCGAGGTGACGGTGCGCGTCGCTCCGCGTCGCTTCACGGTCTGCAACAGCGGTGCGGGCGGTCCGCTCGACGCCGGGCGTATCTTCGACCGGTTCTATCAGGGAACGAAGAAGGAGGGTTCTACGGGGCTGGGCCTTGCCGTGGTCGACGCAGTCTGCCGTCTCTACGGGTTGAAGGTGTCCTATTCTTATAAGGAGGGGCGGCATTGCTTCGCGGTCGATTTCCCGGCGTGAAAAAAATGCAGGAAATCCGCTTTTTTCAGATTCGTTTCAGTTTCGGGCCGCAACTTTGCAGTACGAAATTCAATTAAAACACTACGATTATGAAAAAGTTCACGATTCTTCTCGCTTCGCTGGCCGTCATGGCCTCTTCGGTTCCCGCTTTCGCCGGTAAAGACCGGATCATCACCGTCGGCGAACTTCCCGCCGTTGCGCAACAGTTCGTCCAGACCCACTTCAAGGCTGTCGAGGTCTCCTACGCCAAAGTCGACGAGGAGCTGTTCGACAAGGATTACAAGGTGGTCTTCGTCAACGGCTCGAAGGTCGAGTTCGCCAAGGACGGAGCGTGGAAGGAGGTCGACTGCAAGTACGGCGAGGTTCCCGCAGCCATCGTTCCGCAGCAGATCCGCGACTATGTCGCCAAGAACTTCGCAGGCCGCAAGATCGTCTCGATCGACCGCGACAAGCGCGACTGGGAGGTGAAGCTCGACAACGGTCTCGACCTGAAATTCGACCTTCAGTTCCGCCTGATCGAGATCGACGACTGATCCGCATTCCGCTGAAAACCATCCGACGGCGCCCGAATACGTATTCGGACGCCGTCTATTTTGTTTTATAATGTCTCGCCATTTCGATATAAAATAATTTGATGACTATTTTGATACAAATCACGAAAAACTATTGTATATTTGTATCACGAACGATGATAAACCGCAAACTTAAAACAATACAGTTATGTTAAGCAAGAAATTACACGAAGCGATGAACGCGCAGATCAATGCCGAGCTTTGGTCGGCCTATCTCTATCTTTCGATGTCGATGGACGCCGAGGCCAAGGGGCTGAAGGGTGTCGCCAACTGGTTCTACGTACAGTTCCAGGAGGAGCAGGACCATGCGCGGATCTTTATGAACTACATTCTCTCGCGCGACGCCGAGGTGAAGCTGCTCCCGATCGAGGAGGTGCGCACTGCTTGGACTTCGCCGCTGGAGATGTTCCAGGACACGCTGGTCCATGAGAAGGAGGTTACGGCCATGATCAACAATCTGGCCGCCATCGCCGCCGAGGACAAGGATTACGCTTCGTCGAACATGCTCGTCTGGTTCGTCGACGAGCAGGTCGAGGAGGAGGAGTCGGCACGCGAGATGATCACCGCCTGCGAGGCCGTCGAAGGCAACAAGTTCGGGCTGTACATGCTCGACAAGGAGCTGGCCGCCCGCACCTACACGCAGGCTTCGCCGCTGGCGACCGCCAACGCATAAACGAAAGTTTTTGTCATAGTTATTTATAGTGGGTCCGGCCTCCGAAAGGGGGCCGGATTTTTTGGTTAGTCGGATTATTTGACTATCTTCGCAATAGAAAATAGAAACAAAGGTTAAGACAAACCTTTATACTTATGGTAAACTTGCGACTGTCGTAGTAATACGGCTTTATTCACGGTATAAATTTTGTCTGAAACTTGAGCCTTGTCCCTGCCCGTTCGGGCGGGGGACAGGCTTGGGCGTAGGAAAAACTACCGTGAAGGGCTCGCAAGGCCTACCATAAGGAGTTAGTACCTGCGTCCTTGCTTTTTTATAGGGACTGCCCTGCGGGCGGCGGCGTGAGAACGGACCAGGTACATGACTTGTGCGGAAGGAATGTAACCCGGTCCGGCTTTTGGGAGATTCTTCATGGAATTTCCGGACAAAGCAAAATGAGGCGTCACTGTTTGTTCGCCGGGCCGGGTTCCTTCCGCATTTTTTTATAGTCTCGTCCGGCGGCTTCGGCTTTGGACGGAATATAGGCTTGGGCGTAAGGGCAACTCACCGTGTTAAGGCTCGCGAGGCCGACCAATAGGGGTTGTACCTGCGTCCTTGCTTTTTTATAGGAGGACTGCCCTGCGGTCGGCGGTGTGAGAACAGATCGGGTTCCTGCCGCACGTCTTTTCTCCCTGCCGGCAGGAACCCGGTCAAACGAGTTCCATGCGCAGGCGCACCATGTGGCGGCACTCCACGCCGTTTTCGAAGATCGGCGTAGGGCTGTGCTTGCGGAAATAGTCTACGTCGATGCCGCAGCGGACGAATCCGCAGCGTTCGTAGAGGGCGATCTGCCCGAATCCCGAATTGCCCGTGCCGATTTCGAGCAGGCGGAACCCCGCCCGGCGGGCCGTGTCGACGGCGTGGGCCAAAAGGGCCGTGGCGATGCCCTGCCGCTGGCGGTCGGGTACGACGGCGATATTCACGACCTCGGCCGTGAAGGGCCGCGTGTGGATCAGCACGTACTGTCCGACGATCCGGCCGTCGTCGCAGGCGGCGTAGCACGTTCCGCGGCCGATGTAGTCGGCCACCGAGGCTTCGACCTCGTCGGCCAGCAGCAACAGTTCCCGCGAAGGGGTTTCGGTTTTGCGAATTTCCATATCAGAAAAGGGATAGGGCGCCCCGGAAGGTCGCCAGTACGACAATGTAACGCAGGGTCTTGCCCGCGAGCATCGCGCTGCCGGTCAGCCACACGTTGCTGCGCATCAGTCCCAGCACGATGGCGATGGCCTCGCCGATGGTGGGCAGGAAGGCGAAGAAGGCCATCAGCGCTCCGCGTCCCGAGAGGAATTTCCGCGCCCGGGCCAGTTGGCGCGTCGAGACACCCAGCCGGGTGATCCATTCGGTCTTGCCCAGCGTCCCGATCCAGTAGCAGGTCATGCCGCCGAGCGTGTTGCCCAGCGCGGCCGCGACGACGCATCCCACGGGATCAAGCCCCATGCCTGCGAGCACCACCATCACCGCCTCGGAGCTGAAAGGCAGGACGCTTCCGGCGATCAGCGCCGAGAGAAAGAGGCCCCAGTAGCCCCAGTCGATGAGAAATTCGGTGATTGTTTCCATATCTATCCGCACGGGTCTTTCGGCGGCCCGTGCAGACAAAGATAGCGATTTTTTCGGTTCCTACGCCTCCCCGGCCCAGCCGCGGATCACACGGCTGCGGACGTCGACGCCCATTTCGCGGGCGCGGGCGAGAATGCGGCGCGCCAGGGCGGCTTTCCTGTCGTCGGGTGCGTAACGGAAATAGGCTTCCGCCGCGCGGATGTGCGCTGCGTTGACGAGCGGGAATTCGCGCGTTTCGGGGATTCCGAACGCCGATGCGGGAAGTTCGCGGCGTTCTTCGACGGTGAGCCGGTCGGGAGTTTTGGTTTTCGGAGCCATGACGGTGTGGTTTTTCTTTCCGGACGGCAAAATCCGGGCCAGCGGAGCGGCGTTTGTCTGCGAGGTGGCGTGCCGACGGCATGCGAATGGCTTTCAGGGGGCCGGGTGCAGAGCCGCCGGGCGATCCGGCTGCCGGCGGCATACCGCCCGGGACCGGCGATCCAAAGCAGCGCGAAGGCCGCGAGGCAGAGCATGTTTGATGCCTTCGTTTGGTTCTCCCAAATTGATGGATTATCTTTACAGCCGTGAATTTCAACCGCTACATAACGGAGGCCGAATTTTCGGAACTCGCCGCCTTTATCCGCCGCGAGGGCGTCGTACTGCGTTTCGCCCGCGGCGAACGCCTCTCCGGGCAGGGACTCCGCAGCCACCGCTGCGGACTGGTCGTGCAGGGCGCTTTCCGTTACGTGCACGCCGACGTCGCGGGAGAGGAGCATGTCGTGGGTTACGCCTTTGCCGGAGAGTTCGTCGGCGACTATATCTCGATGTGCGTCGATGCGCCGTCGCAGGTGACGATCGGGGCGATGTGCGGCGCCGAGGCCCTGCTTGTTCCCGGTGAACGGCTCGAAACCTTCTACCGCACCGATGCCGCCTGCGAGCGGCTGGGCCGCAGGCTGGCCGAACACATGCTGGCCGAGGTTTACGAACGCCTGCTGGACCGCTATGCCGCCTCGCCGCAGCAACGCTACGAGGCCCTGACGGAGCGTTGTCCCGACGTGTTGCAGCTCGTTCCCCTGCGGGAACTGGCCTCCTATCTGGGCGTGCGTCCCGAGACGTTGAGCCGCATCCGCCGCCGTGTCCGCTGATTTCTTGATCTGCGTCAACGTTTTTTTGGGGCGCACCCGTTAACTTTGTTTCCATGAAACGAGCGATTGTCATCGGGGCCACTTCCGGCATCGGCCGGGCATTGGCCGAACGCCTTGCGGCCGAAGGATACCGGGTCGGCGTGACCGGGCGGCGCGAGGCGTTGCTGGAGGAGCTGGCGGCCAGCCGTCCGGGCAGCTTTTGTTACGCCGCGGCCGACATCATGGACCCTGCCGCCGCCTGTGCGGCGCTGGAACGCCTCGCCGGAGAGCTGGGCGGCATGGATTTGTGCGTGGTCAGCGCCGGAACCGGCGACCTGAATCCCGGACTGGACTATGCGCTGGAAGAGCCGGCCATCCGCACCAACGTCGTGGGCTGGACCGCGGCGGTCGACTGGGCCTACGGCCGTTTCGAGGAGCGGGGCGGCGGCCATCTGGTCGTCATCACGTCGGTCGGGGGCCTGCGCGGCGGCGGTGCGGCTCCGGCCTACAACGCCTCGAAAGCCTATCAGATCAACTATGCCGAGGGCCTGCGGCAGCGGGCTGCGAAGTCCGGACTGCCCCTCCCGGTGACCGACATCCGTCCGGGATTCGTCGCGACGGAGATGGCCAAGGGCGAGGGGCTGTTCTGGGTGATGCCCGTCGACCGGGTCGTGGAGGGGATCGTGCGGGCCATCCGCCGCCGCCGTAGCGTGGCGGTCGTCACACGCCGCTGGCGGCTGCCTGCGTGGCTGATCCGGCACATGCCGGAGTGTATTTACCGTAAAATGGGATGATGATGAACGGATGGTTTCTGGCGGCCGGAGCGTTGCTCGCCGCCGCATTCTTCGTACACGTGTTTTCAGGCAACCGCTTCTACTCGGCGGCGCGCCCTGATGCGGCAACGGCCCCTTCCGGAGCTTACGAGGCGTGGCTGATGGGCCGCTGCGGCGTTCAGATGATTTCAGTGGACCTGTTCCTCTGCGCGGCTTTTCTTTTGCTGCTGGGGACGAGCGTCCTGCCGCGCAATTTCGCGCTCGAACTCCTGCTGCTGCTGGTGTTCGGCGGCTGGTGCGTCTTCTGGCTGGTGTCGCTGCTGTGTGAAAAAGCCGGAGGGCGTCATTACCTCCGGCTGTGCCACTGGGCGTTGTTCCTCGTGCTGTTCGGTTTGGTGCTGGGCGGCATGCTCGGGTAGTCCTACTCCTCCTCTTCGTAATAGACTTTGTAGAACTTGCCCTTCTCGTCCTCGCCCTGCTCCAGCAGGTTGCGGTTGCCGTGGACGTAGATGTGGAAATTGCGGTCGAGCTTGATGACGCTCTTGTACGACCGCGCCTGCTTCTTGACGGCTGAATCCGAGATGCCGAATTCGTCCTCGATGCGGATGTCGCGGTCCTGTTCGTACTCCTGGCGGAAGCGCGTGAAGCTCTCCACGACCTCCGGCTGGCGGATCACCTTCTCCGAAAAATCGTCCATCGAAAAGCTCTCCTGCTCCTGGAAATACTTCATCGTCTCGTTGAGCAGCTCGGCCTGGTCGGCCTTCGACACCTCGAACTCCTTCGAGAGGTGTTTCGTGACGTATTTCTTGCACATCGCCAGCGTGTTGTGCGTATTGTGGTAGTTGTCCTGCCGCTGGCGCACGCGCAGGAAGTCGTCGATCCAGTAGCGAGCTTCGGTGCGGTTGGTGTTGTCGACGACGAAGACCGCAAACCCCTCCTCGCGTTCCGTGTTGAAAATGACGGCTCCCTTGTCCAGCCGTTTGATGTCGATGCCTTCGCGGGCCGCGATGTGCACCCCTCCGGCCTGCTGTTCGACGTCGAGGAACGTGTCGCGCGTCTCGGACTTGAACAGCCCCAGCGCGTCGCAGCGTTCGCCGCCGAAATTGCAGTCCGAAAAGTAGGCCGTGTAAAATTCGCCGCCCTTGATCTGCGGGTGCATGCCGCTCTCGTAGAGGTGCTTGGCCAGGCTCACCGAATGTTCGAGGAGCGCCTCCGGATCGTCGAAGATCCTGCATGCGAAGTTCCAGACCTCGTTGCACCCGAGGTCGGTCTCGTGGTGGAGGTTGTAGCACTCCTCGCTCTTGAAGCCGCCGAGGAAATAGGCCGTGAGCGTGCGCATCAGCCCTTCGTCGGCGACCTGTGCCGAGAGTTCGGGCGAGACCGTCAGGGGTTCGTCCTTCGATTTGTTGCCGACGACGTGTACGGCCAGCGCTTCGATGCGCGTATCTTCGGTGTATAACATGTTCGGGATCGTTTAACGGACGACAAAGATGCGCATTTTTTGTCTCCCCGGCAAGTCCTGCGGCCGATAAAAAGGCCGGAATCCGCGGGGGACTCCGGCCTTCGGGCGTGTGGCGCGGCTTATAGGCGGGTCGCAGGCGCGATCTTCAGGCGGAACGTGTAGTCGGCGTAGGGAATCCGGTATTCGGGCAGCGGCAGCGCGCCCCACGAGTTGACGCACGCCAGTCCGTACTGCACCTTGTCGAGGCATACCGAAACGTTCTTCTGCTTTTCGACCTCGGGCGAGTGTCCCTGCCGTTTTGCGGGGCCTTCGTCGAGCGACTCCTGCGGGTAGTGAAGCGCCGAGGCGGAGAACGGAGCGTCGGAGGTCACCGTAAGACCCCGTCCGCCGATGTCCGCGAGGTGCCACCAGCGCAGGTCGCTCTTCGTGCCGGTCTCCTGCGGGCGGATGTAGGGGTGGAACTGCTCGTCGACGCTCTGGCGGTAAAGTCCCACGAAGGCCGACGATTTGCGGTCGGCGTAGTTCTCGCCCGGTCCGCGGCCGTAGTATTGCAGGCGGTCGAACGCCTCGGGCATCTCGAAGCGCATGCCGAAGCGGAACATGTCGGGAACCTCGGCCCCCGGCGTGGCGTGCAGCGACTGTGCGATCGTGACGGCGCCCGTGTTGTCGACGGCGTATTCGATCTCCAGCGTGGCCTGCACCCCGGGCATTTCATAGCCGGCCTTCACCGTGACGATGCCGTCGGCCTCGGCATGGGTCAGCGTCTTGAGTTTCATCTCCGGCTGTTTCCAGACGGCCATTTTGTGTTGCAGTCCGGCGCCGAAGTCGTTGTCGGTCGGCGCGCGCCAGAAGTTGGGGCGCAGCGTGGAGCCGTCGGCCAGGAAGTCGAGCCCGCGGACTTCGTAACGGGTGATGAAGCCCGTCTTGCGGCTGAAGTCGAGCCGCAGGCCGTTGCCCGCGACGATTAGGAAGTCTTTGTGGTTGTCCGCAACGAAGAGCGATTCACCTTCGGCTGCGGATTTCGCCGCGGGAGCCGTGAAGACGTATTCGCGGATCGGCAGCTGGGCGCGCGCCGCGGTGTGGCCCGCGGGCAGGATGCCTTCGGCCGTCTTGAGTTTGTAGGCCACGTCGAGCAGCAGTTCGCCCGCCGCGGGCAGCGTGGCCGGATCGTAGGGGAGCGTGATGCGCACGCGCTGCTGCGGCGCGGCTTTCAGTCCGTCGACGACGCCCCGGCGGAGGGGCGTCCCGTCGCAGAGCACCTCCCAATGGAGGTCGTAGTTTTCGAGGCCGCGGAAGAAATTTTCGTTGAGGACCTCCACCGTATTCCCCGCATCGCCGGCCCACGAGGTCCAGACCGACTGGTAGTAGTAGCGCACCTCCTCCATGTGTGGGTTCGGAATGCGGTCGGGACCGATCAGGCCGTTGTCGCAGAAGTTCTGGTCCGAGGGGTCGTAGGGGTTCCAGTCGCCTCCGTAGCCGTAGACCGTCACGCCGTTGCGCCCCTTTTTGTGCAGCGACTGGTCCACGAAATCCCAGATGAATCCGCCCTGATATTTCGGTTCGCGGCGGATCAGCTCCCAGTACTCCCTGAATCCGCCCATCGAGTTGCCCATGGCGTGGGCGTATTCGCACTGGATCAGCGGTTTGGCGGGATTCTCGGCGAGGTATTTCTCACACCGCTCGTAGTCCCAGTACATCGGGCAGATAATGTCCGTGTTGCGGCTGCCGGGCGAATAGACGGCCCGTTCGTGGTGAATCGGCCGCGAGGGGTCGTAAGCCTTGATCCAGTCGTAGCAGGCGTCGAAGTTCGGCCCGTCGCCCGCTTCGTTGCCCAGCGACCAGATGATGACCGACGGATGGTTGATGCTGCGCTGCACGTTGCGTTCGTTGCGCTCCAGATGCGCCTTGGCGTAGAGCGGATTCTTGGCCAGCGTCTTTTCGCCGTAACCCATGCCGTGCGACTCGATATTGGCCTCGGCCACGACGTAGAGTCCGTATTGGTCGCAGAGCGAGTACCAGCGGGCGTCGTCGGGGTAGTGGCACGTGCGCACGGCGTTGATGTTGTTCTCCTTCATGATGCGGATGTCCTCCAGCATGCGCCCCTCGGAGACGTAATAGCCGTAGTCGGGGTCCATCTCATGCCGGTTGGCGCCCTTGATCAGCACCGGCCGGCCGTTGACGAGCAGCTGCCCGCCCTCGATCTTCACGTCGCGGAATCCGATCCGGAGCGGAATGACCTCGATCACTTCGCCCGCCGGCGCGCGGAGCGTCGCCGTCAGTCCGTACAGCACGGGCGTCTCGGCGCTCCACAGGGCGACTTTCCCGGCGTCGAGCGTGCAGCGCTCCTCGTCTTTCGTGACGCGCAGCTGCTGCGACGCGACGCTGCGCCCTTGGGCGTCGGTGAGCGCCAGTTCGACGCTGCATCCCCGCGCCTGCCTGGGGAAGAAGGCTTTGACGGCTACCGTTCCCGCGGTGTAGTCGGCCGAAGGCGCGGCGTCGACCTGAATGTCCGTAATTTGCCGTTTGTCGCGCGCGTAGAGGTAGCAGTCGCGGCCCACGCCCGAAAGGCGGAAGAAGTCCTGATCTTCGAGGTATGTGCCGTCGCACCAGCGGAAGACCTGGAACGCGATGAGATTCCGGCCGGGTTTCACGTAGGGCGTCAGGTCGAACTCGGCCTCCAGCTTGCTGTCCTCGCTGTAACCCACATAGCGGCCGTTGACCCAGAGGTAGATGTTCGACGTCACCGAGCCGAAATGCGCGACGATCTGCCTGCCGGCCCATGCCGCGGGGATGTCGACCGTACGGCGGTAGGAACCCACGTGGTTCTGCTCGACGGGAACGTGCGGCGGATCGTTTTTGAACCAGCCCCGCCAGGCGTAACCGACGTTGAGGTAGACCGGATCGCCGTATCCGTTCAGCTCCCAGAGTCCCGGCACGGGCATGTCGTTCCAGCCTTTGTCGTTGTAGCCGACGCGGAAAAAGTCCGTCGGTCGCTGGTCGGCGTCGCGCACCCAGTTGAATTTCCAGTTTCCGTTCAGCGTGACGAACCGCTCCGAGAGGGTCTTGTCGCCCGTTTGTGCGGCTTCCGGCGATTCGTACGCGAACCAGGAGCCATGCATCGGCATTCGGTTCACGGCATTCACGCCGGCGTCCTGCCATTCGTTGCTCTGCGCGCCGGCCGTCAGCGCCGTCGCCGCGGCCAGCCAGCATAAGAGGATTTTCTTCATCGGTTATCTCTGTTTTTAAGGTTTAGGCATAGTCTGCCGAAGCGGTTTCCGCTGTGCCGGATGTCCGGCGCGGTCCGATCGGTTAAATTTCGGAAAAATGTCGGGAAACTCCAAATATGGCGGCTGAAAAAGACGACAGCCGTATTGTTCCGGTGCATTTTTGCCGGGTGACGGTTATTTTCCGATGCAGCATGTTAGACCAATTGATTACCAATAGTTTGAAACTTAAATGGTATAAAAGTCTGATTTTGCTCCTTTTTCTGCGCTGAACTTTTGCAAAGATAATGCGTTTTTCCGGTACAAGGAAACAAATGAGAAGACTTTTATAAAAAAGGCGATTTTGGGTGTAATTTTGTAAGTCTTTCAATGATATTTACGAAAGATGTTGTAGGGTGTTTCATCTGTTATTATGTTGTGATTATACCGCAGATTATTTCTCCAAGATTGAATACGAAGTGACTTATACCGATTGCTGGCGAAAAGAAAAATCAGTCGGGTAAATCTTCCTTTTCCCTCTGTTTGACTTAACTTTATTGCCCGTGTATATAATAACGGTCATTAAAGTCAAGTTGAGTATCTTTTTCTTTTGGCAAGCCAATAATTATACGCATTCGTTGGCTATTTCAAAACATATTACTACTTTTGTATTGTAAATGTCAATATAGTGAATATAATGACGATATATAGTATTTAATTATCAGTATAATGATATATAAGTATGAAAGATTTGTTTGAATACTCCACTCCCGAGCTGGTACGCATGTTGGGTACTCGTTTTAAGGAATATAGAATGCGATGCAGTCTGACACAAAAAGAAGTGTCGGAATTGTCAGGTGTCGGGCTTACTACCATACACAAGTTTGAAAATGGTACGGCAGGCAATCTTTCATTGTCGACATTTATTCTCTTGTTGAAGGTCGTCGGTCAGATTAATTCTTTAGACGATATTTTGCCGGAATTGCCCGAATCGCCTTATCTTATGCGTGAAGATGAGAAAAAAGCGCAACGAATCAGACACTCTAAATAAGACATACAGATATGATGAAGTCGTTAAAAATAATGCTTTGGGATGAAGAAATTGGTCGTTTGGCTTGGGATGAACGCCGACATCTTTCATATTTCACATATAATCCCGATTTTATCAGAAAAGGATTGAATATATCCCCTTTGGTTGCACCTGTTGATGGTACCAGAGGGCTGTTGCCTGTTTGGGGTGAAGATGCCAAGATTTACCAGAAGCTTCCAGCATTTGTCGCAGATTCATTGCCTGATGCCTGGGGTAACCAATTGTTTGATTTATGGCGTCAACAGCAAAAAATATCCAATTCAGAGATAAATCCGTTGGATAAGCTCTCGTTTATAGGCAGACGAGGAATGGGTGCGTTAGAATTTATTCCGGAAACTAACAGGGAGCGAAGAACAGAAAAAATAGATGTTAAGTCGTTGGCAGATTTGGCAGAACGCATTTTCGTAGAAAGGGAGAATGCCCGTATTATGCCGGAGGAGTCCATAACCATGCAATCTTTGTTGACTGTAGGTACATCCGCCGGGGGGCGTCAGCCGAAAGCGATTATTGCGATAAACAGAGAAACAGGAGAGATACGAAGCGGTCAAATTGCGGCTTTGGAAGGATATGACTATTATCTTCTCAAATTTGGTAACTCCGAATATTGTTCGGCAGAATTAGAAATGACTTATTATAAGTTGGCAACTATGGCAGGTATCAATATGATGCCGTCAATGTTATATTCAGTGGATGGAAACAATCATTTTTTAACCAGACGGTTTGATCGTAATGGTGGAAAAAAGATTCATACACAGACTTTGGCTGCCATATATCCCGATGCAGAGAGTTATGAGCAATTGATATCTGTTTGCCGTAAGCTCCGTCTGCCTGATGCGGATTGTCAGGAAGTATTTCGAAGAATGGTCTTCAATATTCTGTCGAATAACACAGACGACCATAACAAGAACTTTTCATTTATTATGAATGAAGATGGTGCCTGGCGTCTTGCTCCTGCATACGATGTTACCTATATCATTGACAGGGGCGGTTATTTGCCGAACAAGGAGCATTGCATGTATATTCGAGCCAAACTGTATGACATCACACGCTCGGATGTTATTGAATTTGCCCGTGATAACGGAATTCGTCGTCCCGATGCTATCATCAGAGATGTCGTTTCCTCATTGAAACAATTCCGTACAATAGCAGTTGAAAATGGGGTATCAGAGTCGTGGATAGGCAGAGTTGAGTCAAATATCGCCAACCACCTGAAAGCATGGGACGAATGGGAATGCGAAGTCGAGAATGCTACAATTGAAATCAACGGACACACCATCAGCGATATACGTGTTGAGCAGACTTATAAAGGAAACTATCATTTACTGGCAAATATTGATGGAGAAGAGAGGAAATTTGTGATAAGTAAAAAGAAAGAAGAGTTTGCTTATCTCGAACAAATTGGTTTGGCAAATCTTACGACTGAGCATTTGAAAACTCTGGTGGAAAAATGTTTTAATCTGTAAGGTTAAGTTATGCTGACCAAAAGAAAACCCCTTTACAATGAGGATGCTGGGTGATTATTACGATGTTTGCGTTACGATAATTATGTAATGGTAAAAATCAGTATTTTCAGTTATTCGAAAAATTCAAATAACTGAAAATACTCTATCACAACATATCATATAATATGCAAAACCGAGCTATTTTGTTTACTATATGATACATTGAGGTCTTAAAGCATATCAACCAAGACAATATTTGCTACAAGACAAGGCACTTGCCCGGTTCAAAACCATTGGCGAGATGTTCATTTTGGAAAACATATCCCATCTGATTGCAAACGACCTTTGTTCCGTTTATCTCAGCATCGATGTTGGTGTGAGAGTGACCATAAATCCACGCATCAATACGATTGTCTGCTATAAGGTTGCTCAAATCATTGGCAAAAGCACTGTTCAGCACTGAGCCTTTATGGTGTGGGGCTACCACCTCCAAGGTTGGAAGATGATGCGTTACTACGACGATGTGTTCTGCGGTACTCTCTGCCAGACTTTGCTTGATGAAATTCAAACAGAAGTTATGCATCTGATTGAATTCTTCTGTTTGGAGTAATTTGCCATTATACATTATCTGCCGAAAGTCGTTCATTCCTTTCCATACGAAGTATTCATCAGTAGGAGAAATCTTAGACCACAAAGTGCTCAAAATGAAATCGGTGTCGTCAATCCTCACTACTTGATTCTGGTAATATCCTACATTATTCTTGAACATCCAGTTCCATTGTAATCCCTTATCCATCACATCGCAATAATTGTAGTATTCGTGATTTCCGGGTACAATGAGCACCTGACGATAATTTTCAGATGCCCATTTCCAGAAATTAGTCAAAGGTGCAACCCTGTCTTTCAAATAGAATATGTCTCCGGCAAGCACCAGCACATCACCAGTTACTGGTAATTCATTATGTTTCATCCACCTGCTGTTATCTCTGAACTCCAAATGCAGGTCGCTCATATATTGTATCTTCATAATCTCTTTGTTGTTAACATTTTGTGTAAATCAGTTCATAATACTCCGAATTTGATTCATCGTTTATGATACTGCTGCAGAAAGCAAATTTGTTGTACCAATATTGATGGTGTTCGAGTTCTTCCTCCCAAAACTTCATATTCTCGTTACATTCGTTAATCTCCTTATCTATTTTGTCGTACAAATCTACGTTTGCTTTGAGAATACGGACTTCCAACTTGGCTACTTTTTCCTTGTTCTTATCTATGAACTCCTTGCATTGCTTTATCTCTCCTTCGTAGAAATAAAGAATCTCATTAAGCAGGACTTTTGTCAGTACACTTGGAGAAGGACTCCATGGAAGCATGTCCAGTTGTCTGCTTGGGGTAGTGCTAAGATAAAACAATTTACATCCCAAGGACTTGTATACTACTTGGCTGTTGTATTCTTGTACCTCCAGGAAAGCTTTCTCGTAATCTTCTTGGGACATATTTTCTTGATCCTCATAAGATGGGTACTCTTTGTACTGCAATAGAGGCGAGTCCTTACGTCTCAAATATATGGTAGTATATTCACTCATTGTTAATCCTCCTTGTTGTTCTTATTAAAATGTTCTATTTGCTTTTCAATTATTCTCTTCACCTGCTCAAATGATACAGGTGTAAAGTTATTGTTGTCAACTCCGACATCGTATTGTGTCGGATAGAGATCCTGAAGCCTGCCGGCATCAATTCCAGTATTGTTCTTCCTTGTGTGAACGTGTCCGAACAGTTGCCATACGTCCTTATATGCACCTTCGAAGCATAGAAAAGGATAATGGTTCAAGTATATCCTCTGCTTACCGACCTCTATGTGCATCTGCATTGCCACGTGCTCGAATCTGCTTATGAAGCCCTGCCGTATATTTTTCAAATCGTGGTTGCCCATAATCAGATATATCTTGCCATTCAACCTGTCAAGTATTTTAGTCCACTCAGCAGAACCGCCAAGGCAGAAATCTCCCAAGTGAAAGACAATATCGTCCTGCCCGACTGTACTATTCCAATTGGCTATGATAGTTTCATTCATCATCTCCACATCCTTGAACGGTCTGTCGCAGAATCGAATTATATTCCCATGATTAAAATGGGTGTCAGATGTAAAGAACACCTTGCTGCCGTCAAATTTAAATTGCATTTCTTTTCAATTTATGTGCATCACTGCACGTTAATAATCTGGTTACTAACAGCCCATCAGACGGAAATGACAGAGGAGCATCACGAAAGCGACTGTCACAAATGGGCGCAAAAAATAGTTGGAAAGTTTGGTAAAGACTCTCCAACTATTCAGTTTATATTCTCTCGATGTACAATAAATGTACTTGCTATGTTCGCTGGAAAGTATTTACTCTACGAGGTTCAATGCATGAAACATGAACACTCAGCACAAATTCAGTGCGTTTATTGCTCTGAATTGCGGTTGTAATTGATAATATGTTCATTCTGTTTCTTTGCATTGTTAATGTTTATATTGTCTCAAAAGCGGTGCAAAATTAGCAAATAAATCCCAATCTCACATCACTTTACATCAAATTCTTGTGCCCAAATACTATAATGTAGAATTATATTACGTCTATTTTGCTCTCGAATTAAATCAAATGTGTAACTTTGGGCAAGAAAAGGGCAAGAAAAATTCTTGAAGTCAATCTGTTTTCGGAGTATAGACAACTCAGTGTAGGTATAGTAGAAAGTAATTTGTGGTCTGAGTGTAGAAGTTGGCAGATATGATTTTTAGAAATAAAGTATTATAACCTGTAAAGCATATAGAAATTGATGTAGATATGGAATTTTATTATCTGCCAGCTAAATATCATAATATTCATTCGGCTTGTTTTGAATTGGTGAAGCAAATAGAAGATTTTATTATTTGCGAGGACTTCAAGTCTTTACAAAGTTCAGTGTTTAACATTACAAACGAAGAATATGCAAAATTTAAGAATAGCACTGATGTTTGGGTGTATTTGAAGAAGAATGATGAAGAGGGCTTTTACAAGCAATTAAATAAATCAATTTTCTTAGGTTTGTTGAGAGACTTTTGCTATTTCATGCAGGAGTCTCTAGATTGTTCAAACAAGATGCGATTGGTTGTTGCATACTCATTATTAAGAAGGCCTATCGTTGATAACCTAAAGATACTCTTAAGGATTTTGTTTGATGATGAATTCTATAATAATTTCATAGATAATGATAATTACGATCCTGCGCAAATGAAAGATGAAGAGCTGAAAAGACTATTAAAAATGACAGATGATATTAGATTTGCCAAACCAATAACGGGAGAGTTTATCTACCATCATATATTCGAAAAGACAAACAATGGCTCTATCATAAATTTGTCAAATAGGGCAATTCATCCTGTAACAACAAGACCGTGGAATAAAACGGGAGAAATGAATTTTAACTTTATGTTTGCAACTCCGGACGATATTGAAAAGTTGTGGGATCATTATTATGCGTTATTACCTGCTATCTTGATATTTTATGGCGAACTATTCAATACATCCATTTTTACTCTCTTTTCAGATGAGGTAAATATAGAGTTACTTCCAAAACGTCTTGAGAAAATGGTTGCAATTATGAGTGATGTTTTCCCAACACAACAAGATACATAATGTTATAGATTGGTTAACTAACAACCTGAAAGTTGTGTATTCTCGATTATTTATAGTACCTTTGTCTGCGATAAGACAAAGGTATTTTGATATATACAATGATGGAAATGCAAGTTAAGAATGTTATCGCAGATGATATTGATGCGTGGATGTTACATTCACAGACTATTGCAACGATTATGTCGAATCGAATGGAGCAGCTTGGAATGACTCAAAAAGCTTTAGCTGTGAAGATGAATTGTTCGCAGCAATACATTTCCAAAGTGCTGAAAGGACGAGAGAATCTGTCATTGGAAACTCTGTGCAAGATTGAAAAAGCATTGGATGTCAAGATACTGAATAGCAATATAAAAGCAAAGTAACCACTCATAATAAGATAAGGATATGTCAACACAAAGCGAAGCGGCATTGGAAGCCGGACTAATAGCCACTCTTAAGCAAATGGACTATGAATATGTCCAAATTGCAGATGAGGATAGCTTATATGCCAATTTCAAGAAGCAGTTGGAAATCCACAATCGTAAAAGGTTGGAGGGACATGTGCGTACTGAGTTTGCAACTGAGGAGTTTGAGAAAATTCTAATCAACCTTGAAGAAGGACTATCGGCAAATTCGTATAGCAGAGATATACGCAAAGCGAGTTGATTGGATGATGAGTGGTGTCATAAAAGAAAAAATTGACTTAGAAAAATAATGGCAGCAACAAGATATTATTATTCGGACACTATTTCGATGTTTCTAGACAGGAGCACCGATGAAATTATTGGTAAACTGGCTCTTGCCAGCCAACATGACATCAACGACGAAACCTCCAATTCATGGTTAGAGGAGATTGAGTCATTGAGAAATGTTCTTGTGCCGTATAAAAACAAAGGCAGCATCTATTTTGAGTACAATATTCCTCGAATGGGAAAACGTGCAGATGTAATTCTTGTTGTCAATGAACTTATTTTTATTCTCGAATATAAGACTGCAGATAGTAAGTTTACTCACGATGCTATTACTCAGGTATGGGATTATGCTCTTGATTTGAAAAATTTCCAAGAAGGCAGTTTGGAACGAATCATTGTGCCTATTCTGGTTGCACCATCAGAAAAAGATAAAAATTGTGTATTCGATCTTCATAATTTTGGGGATGATGTTTATGAACCATTGTTGACAAATGCGAATCATCTTGATGAAGCCATCTCTATTCCTTTGTCACAAATTACCCATAATGTTATAGAACACTCTGACGAACGTGATGAGCGATGGGCAAAGAGTGGCTATGAACCAACTCCAACCATCATAGAGGCAGCAGTTGCACTATATGAAGAAAATACAGTAGAAGATATTACGAAACATGGTGGAGATATTGATAAGGCTTCCGCTGAACTTAGACGAATCATAGGCTATTGCCGTGAAAATAGTCGCAAAGCTATCTGCTTTATTACCGGCGTTCCAGGAGCAGGAAAAACACTCATTGGACTAAATACAGCCATCGACCAATTCAATCGAGGTGAAAAAGCCGTTTACCTATCGGGAAACTTTCCTCTTGTAGAGGTGCTTCAAGAAGCGCTTACTCGTGATTATATTCGTCGAGAGAAGATAAAAGCAAAGTTGGAAGGTCGTAAATCATGCACCAAAAAAGAAGCTAAGAGTAAAGTTAAGGCTTTTATCCAAATGATTCACCACTACCGTGACCTCTATCTCGAAGGTACAGAAGTTTTTGGTAATGAAATACGACCAAAAGAAGGTTACTTCATTGATCATAAAGATAAGGCTTATATTCCAGCAGAGCATGTTGCCATATTCGACGAAGCTCAACGGGCATGGACTGGAGAAGAACTTAAGCGCTTTATGCGAGAAAAGAAGAATATCAAGGATTTTCCTTATAGTGAGCCTGAATATCTCATATCCTGCATGGATCGTCAGATAGATTGGGGAGTTGTCGTTTGTCTTGTTGGAAACGGACAAGCCATAAATAAAGGCGAAGCAGGATTGAAGGAATGGATTGCGTCCATAAACCGCCGTTATCAAGATTGGGATGTATTCATGTCAGAGTTTCTTGTCGAATCAGGCGATATGGATAAAGAAGAACTGGCATTGATTCATAAACAATTGAGGCCTTGTGAGGACCTTCACTTAAAGATGTCAATGCGTTCATTCCGTTCCGAAAAAGTGAGCATCTTCGTCAATCAACTCCTGGCCCTTCAAAAAGATGACGCTGCCGCTACCCTAAAAGAATTGGGTAATTATCCCATAGTGCTGACTCGCTCGTTAGACACAGCAAAGCAGTGGTTACGAAAGCATGCGCGAGGAAGTGAACGTTACGGACTCCTTGCCAGTAGCAAGGCAGAGCGACTGAAAGCCATTAGTATAAATGTACGTTACCAACCCGACTTCGTTCATTGGTTCCTAGAAGATGACTCTGATATTCGTTCATCAAATGCTCTTGAAGACACACTTACGGAATTCAAAGTACAAGGTCTTGAAATCGACTGGGCATGTGTGGCTTGGGATGCGGATCTACGTCTTAACAGAGATCATACGGCATGGCAACATTACCAACTTCGTTCAGGCACTATGTGGCAGAACATCAACAAGCCTATCAACCAAGAGTACCAAATTAATGCCTATCGAGTACTACTCACCCGAGCTCGTCAAGGTATGGTAATTGTTGTGCCGAATGGTGATAATGGTGTACCGCCTGATGAAACAAGAAAACCAGAATGGTACGATGAGACTTATAATTACCTTAAGGAAATAGGTATAAATGAAATTAAATGATAACAGTTAAACGATAATATGCCACTCAAGTTTATAGATTTGTTTGCAGGATTAGGTGGATTTCACCTTGCGCTTGAACAACTTGGTTGCGAATGCGTATTTGCGAGTGAAATTAATCCGGATCTTAGGCAATTATATGAAAGGAATCATGGAATACCATGTGCTGGAGATATTACTAAGGTAGATATTAAAAATGAAATCCCAGCACATGACATCTTATGTGCAGGCTTCCCATGTCAACCATTTTCTAAAGCAGGAATGCAAGGCGGATTTGAAGATGAACAAGGACGTGGTAATCTTTTCTATAGGATTATGGACATTCTTAATGAACATAAACCAGAATATGTGTTTTTAGAAAATGTCCCTAACCTTAAGTCGCATGATGGAGGTAATACATATAAGGTAATATCTGAACAGTTAAGTACACTCTATGATATTGCTGATGATATAATTTCTCCACATCATTTCGGTATACCTCAGCATAGGACTAGAATTTATATTGTAGGGCGTCTCAAATCTCTTGGTGGGCTACGCAACTTTCGTTTTCCGTCTCACGAGGAAAAAATGGAGTGTAATATTCAGTCTATTTTAATTCCAGAAGATGAAGATTACATGTCAATGCGTCCTGCAACAAGACGTCATATTGCTGTATGGCAACACTTTCTAGATATTCTTGCGGAGAATAATGTTCCTATTCCAACTTTCCCTATATGGGCAATGGAGTTTGGTGCAACATATGACTATAAAGGGCGTGCTCCATATTTCCAAACACGTAAACAACTCGAAGGGAAACGGGGTAATTTTGGACAACCTATACATGGAAATAGTAAAGATGACTACTTACTTTGTCTTCCCATATACGCGCAGGATAATCCATGTAAAAGACTCAGTGGACAAGATCGTAAATTTTCATTTCCGGATTGGAAAATTCAATATATAACACAGAATAGAAAATTTTATCAAGACCATCAGAGTATTCTTCAAGAATGGCTGCAAGAAATTCAGCAGCCAGGTTTTGAGAACAGTCATCAAAAATTTGAATGGAATTGTGGTTTTGAAGAACATCCCGACATATGTTCGAAAATCATTCAGTTTCGAGCTTCGGGAATAAGAGTTAAATTACCAACATATTCTCCTGCTCTCGTACTGAATACAACACAGATTCCAATAATTCCTTGGATAGTTACACCAAAAGGTGAGCGAGGTAGATATATGACTCGGCGAGAAGCAGCGAAACTTCAATGTATGGCTGATCTTCATGAAATACCAGATACGATAGCTAAGGCATTTCGGGCATTTGGTAATGCCGTTAACGTTGAGGTCGTCAAAAGAATTGCTGATAATTTAATCCCGGAGGACAGAAGATGAAACAAATAAATACAGTATCTATTGCACTTAAACCAAATGTTTATAGTACATTTAGAAACTTGAATAATACGGTCTCCAATACTCTAGGAGAGTATGTTGACAATGCTGTTCAGAGTTATCTCAACAATCGTGAATTGCTTTTATCTATAGAACCCAATTATAGATTAAAAATAACTATAGTTGTAAATTGGGAGCAGAAATCAATCGTAATTGAGGACAATGCTGCTGGCATTGATACGGATAATTACGAACGAGCTTTTGAACCTGCTCATGTGCCTATTGATGATACTGGACTCAATGAATTCGGTATGGGTATGAAAACTGCGTCTGTATGGCTTGCTAATAAATGGCGAGTTTATACCAAAGCTCTTGGTGAATCAATGCAGAGATATACCGAATTTGATTTGCATAAGGTTACAACGGAAGGTAAAGAGGAACTTTTAGTAACGGAAACACCGATGCCAATAGAGGCTCATTTTACCCGTATAGAACTAACAGAATTATCTAACCATGCACCGACAAGCAATCAGATGGATAAAGTACGTCGTCATTTATCCAGCATTTATAGAAAATTCTTGCGTAGTGGTGAGGTGGAAATTAAAGTCAATGATGTAAAACTGGAAGCTCCTTGTTTTGACATTCTTAATGTTCCTTATTATAAAACGCCAAAAGGCAATAGTATACTCTGGAAAAAGGATATTAATTTCGAAGCGGGTGAATATAAAGCTCGAGGGTTTATTGCAATTCTTGATAAAATTCAAAACAATGCTAATGGTCTTGTCCTAATGCGTAGAGGTCGAGTAATTGTTGGTGGTGGTGATGAACGTTATTTTCCTCAAGTTATATTCGGCTCGCCAGGTAATTTCCGTTATAAAAGGCTTTTTGGTGAACTTGAACTGGAAGGTTTTGAGGTTACGTTTAATAAAAATGGATTTCGTGATGAAGAAGATCTTTATGCTTTTTTGGAAGCATTGCGAGATGAACTTAGAAATGATGGATTCAATCTTCTTGGTCAAGCCGATAATTACCGTCAACGTGATCGTGAACAGCATAGTGATATTGCAAAAAATGTCACGAAAGCACTTAACAAAGAAAGCAAACCGAAACAATTAACTCGATTAGTACAAGAAACTGAGAATAAGATTAATGACCAACAGCATATTATGCAGTCTGAACAACTTATTCAGCAGGCAGAACGTCTTGGTGGTAATTCGGAATCTTTTACTCTTGGAAAGGAGCTTTATACGCTTAATATTGAACTTGTATCTGAAAATGATAGCGATTCAATTTATTCCGTAACAATGGGAGATGTAGACTCTAATGACAAGACTTTGTTTGATGCAATGGAATCTAAATTAGTTACTTGTAAGATTAATATTGCACATCCTTTTTTTACTCGATTCGATCAATTTAAAAAAGGCAACGATTATATGCCAATTATAGCGGTCTTCAAGGCCCTTACGCTTGCGGAGTTAATGGCTCCAAACTATGGAGTGCAGTCTGCTTCTAAACTTAGACTTTTGTTCAATCAAAATCTTATGCAATAAAATGGAAATACAGATATTGAATCCTCAAAATACTAACGATTTTACTCCGATTATTGGAGATCGTACAATTGAACTTCTTGACCGTTTTGCCACGAAACTCGACATTGACGAACTTAATACTACTAGAGACGAGACCGTTGACATACTGTCTTATTGTATTGACCCTAAGCAAAGTGTTCCACAGTCAATTACAAATCTTGTGGTTGGATATGTGCAAAGTGGTAAGACCATGTCTTTTACTTTGTTATCTGCGCTTGCACATGATAATGGTTTTAGAGTCATAATTTATTTTGCCGGAACCAAAAATAATCTTCTTGAGCAAACAACAAAACGTCTTCGCAAAGACCTTATAAATGGCAATGAAAATGCTGCATATTATAAACTGCATGAGAATCCTACTTTGGATGATGTGCAGAGAATTAGTAATGAGTTTAGGATTACTACTAAGCCAACAATACTCATAACTGTTCTGAAGAAAGATATTCACATAGATCATCTTACGGAGATTTTTCAAAATATATCAATTAGGAATGTTCTGAAAAATCAAGGAGTAATGATTATTGATGACGAAGCAGATCAGGCAAGTCTTAATGGATATGCTTTCAAAAACAGTAAATCAACAGATTGGGGCGAAGATGAATTTACTGCAACTTATAAGAGTATTCTTGCTTTAAAGTCTGTATTGCCAAATCATTCGTATATTCAATATACTGCAACTCCACAAGGACCGTTACTGATCAGCATTCTTGACCTTCTTTCTCCGAAACATCACAAAGTTCTTACACCAGGCAAAAAGTATACTGGAGGCAAAACTTTCTTCAAAGATGAGCCCGGTCTAATCCTGACTATCCAAGATAATGAGGTTTACCATAGTAAAAGGAATAATCTGCTATGCTGCCCTCAATCTCTGAAAGATGCACTTATCCTTCATATAATGAGTGTAGCGATTATAGTCAAAATTAAAAAGCGTGAGCCATTTCTTTCAATGATGGTTCATGCAGATAAGGAACAAGATGCTAGTGAGAAATTTCATGGGTGGATTAAAAATATTGTAGGCGTTTGGACTGATATGCTTAATGCAGGTTCTCAAGACTTGGCATATACAGATTTTATTAAGGAATTTAAATCGATGTATCCAGAAGCGATACGTGAGTATCAGAGCCATGGTGAGGACTATCCAACATTCGAAGAGATAATGCAGCACGTTCCAGACATCATCTATGAGACTAATCTAATGTTGATTATTAGCCGTAATAAAAAGAAAGGACAGACATCGGAGATAGATTGGGATAGTAGTATTTCTCATATTCTTGTTGGTGCGGATATGCTCAACAGAGGTTTTACTGTTGAGAGGTTGGCTGTTACATATATGCCTCGTCACAGCGTAAGTAAATCTACTGCTGACACGATTCAGCAGCGATGCCGTTTTTTTGGTTATAAACGCAACTATCTTTATTCTTGTCGAGTATATCTTCCAGAAGATACAGCGCTCGAATATAGTGAATATGTAGATCATGAAGAAGAAATGCGCGACTGGCTTAGGAAGAATACAGATCTTCGCAAGGTTGAAAAACTTCTTCTTATATCTCCAAGCCTTAATGCTACACGCAAAAACATTCTATCAAAGGATACAGTTTACTGCAAATTAAACGGTTGGAGAAAAATGAATGCCTTTCAGAATATAGAAGAAAACACTAAATTCGTGGAAGATTTTCTAGGAACGGTATCGTTCAAATCCTATCAACCATATGGGACTGATGATAGGGATCACAGATATGTAAAACTTTCTATAGAACAAGCAATTGATTTTCTTACTAATTTCAACTTTCAATGTGCGCCTGATGCTGCGAGAAAACAGGCGACATTGAGATATATTCAGTATCTTGCCTCGCAAGAAAATAATCCAATGCAATATGTGTATTTCATTCACATGGCATATAGGAATACAATGGGACGTGAGCGTGCCTTTAATTTGGAGAAAAAGACAGTCAATAATATTCATGCAGGTCATGATCCTAAAGGATATCATATATATCCTGGTGATTCAGAAATTAAATTTGAAGATGCTATTTGCATACAATTGCATAAGGTAAGGTTGAAGTGTGCAGATTATAAATGGAACGGCAAGGCGGCATATACTCTTGCTATTTATTATCCCGAAGACTTTGCAGTTAGTTATGTTGAACCTAGAAATTCAGTCAAAAAATCATGAATGATGTTTATCAAGTGTTCAAATCCCTCTTAAACAAACCGGTTGAAGAAGGATGCTATGCGGCTGATTCTATACCTTTTGCTCGTCAACATAAAATAGGAATTTCGCCTGAGGGTTATCCAATGTTTTTTATTCAAACGTTGGGTAAAGAGAAAACTCTTGACATTACAATGGAGTTTATAAAAGTTATGTTTAATCGATCCTGCAGCATTATAGAGAATAATGAAATACGGAGAACTCATGAGTACACAATTGTCTCCTTGAATGCTGGAAATGTTGATTATCAGAAGTATTTTATCGATGTAGTTTGTATTCTTTTGCATGAACTCCCTGATAATGTTACAATCAAGATCCTAAAAATTGAATTAATGAAAATCGCAGACTTGTTCAGTAATTTGAGTAAACCATCAAAGAAAACCTTACAAGGTCTTTGGGCGGAACTATTAGTTATCGAACGATCTAAAAGTCCTGCGTATCTTCTCCAGTCATGGCATGTATCCCCAAATGATAAATTTGATTTTAACGATGGTATAGATAAAATTGAGGTTAAGAGTACTAGAAATGTAAGACGAATTCATACATTTTCTTTGGAACAACTTCATCCTAATGTTAACGCAAATCTTCTTATTGCCTCTGTGTTTGTAATTGAGACGGGACATGGGAGAACTATTTTTGATTTAAAGAATTCTATTTGCAAGAAAGTTTCTGACCTCAAACTTCAATATCGTCTTAATGAAATAATCGTGCAGACTCTTGGTCGTGACTTTGATAAAGTAAATGATGTCAGTTTCGATTATCAACAAGCACTTGACACCATTGCGTTCTATGACTATCAAGATATACCATCAATAGCAATTGAGAATATACCAAAATCACTTTCTAATATTCATTTTGATTGCGACTTATCGACAGTTAAAACTATACAGGATAAGTGCTTAGAAATAAATGAAAGTTCACTTTTTAAAAGTATACAGATATGAGCAAGATTAACCCAGATACATTGAGGGATTTGTTTCTTGCCGTAATGACAGATAATCCTGATTTTGAATATGTCAACGGAGAACAACCATTTGTGATTAAATACAAAGGCCAACGTTATCATATATATATGATTAAACTTACGTCAGCCTATTTTAAATCACGCCCAGACACTACACGTGCGCAACTTAATAGACGTGTTTGCTTTGATGAAATAAAGAAGTCTTCAGATCCTTTCATATTTCTCGGATATGATAGTGACAATGACGTCCTTGTGTGCTGGAATAATAAGATTGCAAAGGCAAGACTTAATGAAAAGAGTACGGTTTCTTTTTATTCTCGCAAGATATATCAAGATCAGATAATTCTTGGTGAACCGAAGCATTTTAAATTAAAAAATGGTGATCAACCATATTTTTTTAAGAGAAAGGACCTTCCACTCTTTTTAGATAAGGTTAATACGTTGTTTCCTGATATTGCCGAGATTCCAAAACAAGGCGAACGAAAAGAAAAGGAACTGTATTCTACTCCCAAAAATAATGTTGAAAATCATCTGCATGATGTGGAACTTTTGGCTTTGTTAAAGCCAATGCTTGTCGGCCCTGCTAAACGTACTCTTGAAGCCGTCCAAACCATGATGAATTATTTACGTGATAGATATGGCATTCATATTTCAATGCGTGAATGTACAACGTTTTTGAAAACGTTACGTTTTGACATTGTTGACGGTTATGTTTCACATCAGGAAAACCTTCATAATGTGGCTGAAGAGATTAGTAATACATATGGAAAAAGTAAATAAACAGTAACTTTAAAGATGATAAAGTAAAATCTAGAGTATGACGGAGTAGCTATTAAATTATGGCAAAGAATATAGAAATACGAAATAGTACAGCTGAGTTTCTCATCTTCATGCTTGAGGGCAAAGAGGATGGAATTCAGGTGATGTATAAGGGTGAGACCATTTGGGCGACACAAAAGGCGATGGCGCAGCTTTTTGATTGTTCTACAGACAATATTGGTCTGCATCTAAAAAATATATTTGCATCCGGAGAACTGGTCAAGGATTCAGTTACCGAGAAAAACTCGGCAACTGCCGCAGACGGGAAGAATT
>ERZ838839.140-NODE-140-length-95417-cov-43.035528_pt1 | contig 95417 bp, 87 predicted proteins | sample MGYA00519909_ERZ838839 | MGnify/ENA primary metagenome ERZ838839 (study PRJEB31850, sample SAMEA3708843) | human gut metagenome | biome: human gut; feature: human-associated habitat; material: faeces | place: China | collected 2014 ...
AAAATCATCGGCCATACAATAAATCTCTGTAACTTTAGACTCTGGAAACATAGTGATAATCGTTTAAATGTTATAATTGGACACTATAAATTTAATGGTTTTATCGCTATGTTTCTAATTATCAGCAAAATATATTTATTCTTATTTCGAACTCACGTTATTTAGGTGGTATTTACCGTGATTGTTGGCTGGTGGCACATAATAGAGTATATATTACCGATCCTAATTATGAGGAAGAAGTAGCTGGTGGTGGTTTGTTCGTTTCATTTGGAAATATCTCGGATGTAGAAGCTCAGGTCCGTCTGGATGCTCATCTGCGAAATGCATCGTCTGCAATGTTTACAGGCAAACTGATATACCGCTTATGCGATAAAGATGGAAAACTGGTAGCTATGACCGAAAAGAATGTAAAGCTCCGTTCTGGTAAAGCGCAACAGTTGTCTGCAGAAATGAAGGTACAGCAACCTCATTTGTGGGAACCTGATTCTTCTTATTTGTACGATTTGTTTGTGTATGTCAAAGATCGGAATGGAGATACGGTGGATGGATACCGCAGAAGAATAGGGATACGAAGTATTGAGTTCAAAGGAAAGGACGGATTTTGGCTGAATGGAAAACCTTATCCTTTCCCTTTAATTGGTGCCAACCGTCATCAGGATTTCGCTGTGATAGGCAATGCGTTGCCAAATAGCTTACACTGGCGTGACGCAAAAAAACTGAGAGATGCAGGGCTTCGGGTAATTCGTAATGCACATTATCCGCAGGATCCTGCATTCATGGATGCTTGCGATGAGTTGGGACTTTTTGTCATTGTCAATACACCGGGATGGCAGTTCTGGAATGAGGAACCAGTATTTGCGCGTCGTGTATATAGTGATATACGTAATATGGTACGTCGTGACCGTAATCATCCTTCTGTATGGATATGGGAACCCATTTTGAATGAAACCTGGTATCCGGAAGATTTTGCCTGTAATGTAGTTAATATTCTGAAGGAAGAGTATCCCTATCCTTATTGTTATGCAGGATGTGATGTGACAGCTAAAGGACACGAGTATTTCCCGGTTCATTTTACTCATCCGTTGAATGGAGCAGGAGGAGCGTTTAATACGGATACAATGGATCCCAAAATCAGTTATTTTACCCGGGAATGGGGGGATAACGTGGATGACTGGAATTCTCATAATTCTCCAAGTAGGGTATATAGAGGATGGGGAGAAGTTCCAATGCTGATTCAGGCTCAGGGATATGCCAAGCCTTCTTATCAATATACTTGTTATGATGCTTTATATCGTACATCCCGTCAACATGTAGGTGGTTGTTTATGGCATTCGTTCGATCATCAGCGAGGTTATCATCCCGATCCGTTTTATGGAGGGATAATGGATGCATTCCGTCAACCTAAATATTCTTATTATATGTTTTGTTCGCATCGTCCGGTACAAGAGAATCCGGCTTTAATAGCAGAGAATGGCCCGATGGTATATATTGCTCATGCCATGACTCCTTTTTCACCTAAAGATATTACCGTATATAGTAACTGTGAGGAAGTACGGTTGACGTATTGTAAGGAAGGGAAAACGTTTACTTATCGTAAACCGGCAGATGAACAAGGTATGCCTTCTCCTATAATTACTTTTCCCGGGGTTTTTGATGTCATGGATGATAAGGCACTCTCTCGTGAAGCAAAACAGGCTGATTCTTATTTGCTGGCAGAGGGACTTGTAGGTGGCAAGGTAGTAGCTACACATAAAGTGGAACCAGCACGCCGTCCATCTAAATTAGTGCTGTGGGTAGACAATGAAGGAGTGGACATGGTAGCTGATGGTTCGGATATAGTGACAGTAGTAGCAGCTATAACCGATGAAAAAGGAAATATCAAACGCCTGAATAACGGAATGATAAAATTTGAAATAGAAGGAGAAGGCCGGTTGGTGGCTGATGAACGTACATTTACTAATCCAAGGGCTATTTCGTGGGGGACTGCTCCTGTGTTAGTGCAGTCAACTACGGTACCGGGAAAGATTCGAGTGCGTGCTTCTATGTGTTGGCAAGGTATTCATACACCTCAGTCGGCAGAAATAGAGATTACTACTCATCCTGCTTCTGGAGAGTGGATAGCCGATCAAGAAGAATTAAATCTGCTTCATTCTGTACAAAAATACCGTATAGAGCATCAGAGTGTAGAGGTTGACAATGATAATAGACAGAAGAAAATGCGTTTAAAGGAAGTTGAGAAGCAGCAAAGCGATTTTGAGTAAAGATTTAAAATAGCATTATATAATTATAAAAGAAAAGAGTGTATCCACTGAATAACTTATAATGGATACACTCTTTTCTTATGTTATAAAATCTCTGGATGAAGATTACTGTTTTCTATGATTTGAAGGACTTCTTCTTCACTGCCGGAGAAAGGACCTGATTTTTCAATTTTCAGAGTAGACAATGCAGCAGCAAAACAGCCGGCTTCTTCATATGAAGCTCCTTTGTTTCTCATATACAGATATCCCATTACATAGGTATCTCCACAACCGGTAGCATCTACTACTTCTTTGGGTGGATAAGCTGGTATTCTGTAAAATTTACCGTCTGCATAAATCAGAGAACCGGAACTTCCCAATGTGAGCAAAACTTCTTTGACTCCCCATTCTGCCAGTCGGATAGAGGCTTGTTGATAGTCTGATAGTCCGGTCAACACTTCTGCCTCGTGTTCGTTTACTTTCAGAATATCTACATATTGCAGCATTTCTTTTTTGTTTGCCCAATCTATAGCGTGAACATTCTCTCCTCTTACTTCACGTAAATATCCTTGTGCATCAACAGAAAGTGTACCTTTTTTTGACAGATATTGAAGAACATCCAACGGAAAATCATCGGCCAACAGACTTCCCAAATGATAGAAACGGGCTTCTTCTCCTTCAAGGCCTTCTACTGTGAACGGATCGGCTTTAGCCAATACGCGTTGGGTACGGTTGTCCTGGTTTTCACCGTATGCATTTTCGAAATATACAGTATGCTTGCTGGGAAGCACTTTTACTTCTACTCCTTTGCTGCGAAGCTCTTCTACCGAAGCCATTTCGCTTGGTGCCAGTGCTGTTATCAGTTTATAATTTTGACTGTTCTGTAGGTGACGGATTCCATGAGAAAAATAGTAGGCCGTTCCTCCAGGCATGTAAGTAGTTTGTTTCGGAGTAATTATCTTGTCTAAAGTGATGTGTCCGATGCAACAAATATCATTCATTGGCGTAAAGTCTAAAAATTTGCCCGCAAAGGTAGGCAATTTTTTAGACTTTTAAGAGATGTATGTTTGTCGTTTTATCTCATTTTATGGCAAATTTCTCATTTACAGGCTGATTTTATCAGTTAATGTAGTGAGTATATCTGTCAATGAAGCGTGAAAATGCAGGAATTCTCATCAATCCATATTCGAAAACCACGATACCGATGATGGCACATGAGGCGCCGAGTATGGCATCTATAACGTAATGATGTCCGGAATAAACGGCAGTAAACCAAATGCCAATCATAATGAAGGCAAAGATACCTCGTAGCCAGTTGCTGCATTTAGCCTTCAGTGAGTAATAAAAAGCTATTACCATATAGGCCGAGTGGAGTGAAGGAACTGCTGCAAACACATTTGAGTTTCGGGCATAGAGGCTGTCGAATATAGAGAGTCCCGTCATTGCATCAAAACGTCCCAGTCCGGCTACATCGCCGGGAGTATTCAGTATGACTTCGAATCCGTATTTCATCACATACCAAGGTGGAGCTGCCGGATGAATGTAATATCCGGCAAAGCCAATCAGATTGACAAAGAGGAATACCAAAGCAAAGCGAAGGTATATGGCACGTTGTTTGGCAAAATAAAGTCCTAATCCGAATAGAATAGGTACGGGTACCCAGCACAGGTAGAATATACCAGCCATAAAATCCATTGCAGGACAGTTGTGAAGATGAAAATATTCGTTGGGGGTCAGTATCCCTTCTGTAGCTGTAGTTATACCAAACAGGCTTTTTTCTGCTTCATAAAGTCCTTGTACGTCAATAGGATTTACTTCGTAGTTGGGAATAATGCGCATCCAGTCGTATGAAATGCCGAATATGGCAAAAGGAAGAAGAGCTACTACGAGTTTGCGTGTAACGGAGCTGATCAGGAAAAGGGCAGCTATCAGTATTCCCATTCCGATGTGTTCCGGACGTATCCCCACAAATAAAGCCGTTACAAGCATCCAGGCTGCCAGAGACAAGACAAGCGTCAGGCTTTCCCTTGCAGTAGGTTTATTGTATAATGTATTCATCGGTTGGACTTATTTCTTGATTAACTGACGGCGGCTGTATTCGATACGCGCAAAAGCTGTTACGTTGGCAAAGATGGCAATGAATCCCATCGGTACGATAAGGATAAGCATTGGGTCAAAAGACAAATCGGATGCTGTATGCGCTGTGATTCCACAAGCCAGTAGTCCGATGCAAGTCAGTACTACACGTTCCGGACGCTGCATGAATCCGATTTTGCATTCCAGTCCCAGACCTTCTGCACGAGCTCGTACATAGCTGACCATCAATGAGCCGATAAGAGCAGCAAATGTAATCACTGCACCTGCCAGTTGCTGATGTCCGAACAGACAGAAAATAATACCACCCAATGTGACCAGTTCGCTGTAACGGTCGAGCACAGAGTCGTACATTGCTCCAAAAGTAGAGGCCATGTTTCCGATGCGTGCTACCTGGCCGTCCATCATATCAAACAAAGAAGATAATAAAATAATACCTCCAGCCCATCCTATGCAGGTAAAAGGCTCTTGTTCCGGGTGTGCACCGGCGTAGATAAGTATGCAGGCACCGGCCAGATTACCGAGAAATCCTATTGTTGTAACTACATTAGGAGTAATTCCTATCTTAATCATTCCATGAATAAGAGGATTGATGATTTTGTAGATGAGTTGCTGCAAGGCATCACGCATCTTTTTTGCTTGTTTTTTTATTTCCATATTTTATTCGTTTTATTTTATTCTTCAGTAATCTGTTGATGTGTGCATTTTTGAATACAAAAGTCCGATGCAAATTATAATTCCAAAGTACAGCTACCATTACTGCTGCAATAACTTTGGATAAAATGAAGGCTGTGGAAGAATTAAGTTGAATAAAGCCACTCTGCATGAGCAGGAATTCGGTAAGCAGGTAAGTTCCCCATAAATTTAGTCCGATGCTGCCAATCCATACCAATATATATTTGAATAAGACATTTGCCGGACTGCAGTCGTCGGTCCGGAATGTCCATTTGTAGTTAATGATACAATTTACCAGTCCGCCTGTTACTGAACCGATGAGTGTGGCATATACATAATACATTCCAAAAAACTGATTCAACAGAATAGACAACAGAAAATCTGTTACTGTCGCAATTTGTGCAGACAACTGTGCCCGCATAAACATGAATAGTCCTTTCCCTTGTCGGAATGATGTCAGTATATCTTTCACGCGAAGCAGAGTCTGTATAAATAAATTACAATAAAACCATATATTCCGGCCAGAATATCATCGGCCATGATTCCGAATCCGGAAGGCAAGCTTTCCATTTTTCTTACTCCAAGCGGTTTCACTATATCGAAAAAGCGGAACAATACGAATGCGGCCAGCATATATCCCCAATGAGCACCTTCCGGTACAGCCAGCAAGGCAATCCAGGTGCCTACCATCTCGTCTACAACAACCCGTGACGGATCCTCTCCCCAATATTTTTCGACTACACTGGAAGACCATACTCCAGCAAAAGTAAATACCACAATTACAATAAAGGTAAGTACAGGGATGGAGATACAGTGGCTGAAGAGGAGGGAATATCCCCACCAAATGAGCATGGCAAGCAGAGCTCCGGCTGTTCCCGGTGCTATTGGACTGTATCCTGAACCAAATCCTGTTGCTATAAAATTATGGAATAAAGGCGCTTTTGGCATATTCTCTAATATCTTATGAATTTTAATTTGTCTCTTTTTACAATTCGATTGAGCCTACAAAAGTACACTTTTTATTTTAAATGCAATTTCTAAAAATCTAAATTAATAATGGTTAATACTACATAAAAGACGGTCTATTTGTCATTTTTCGGGGTGTTGGATTTGTCTAAAAGAATTAAGAGCAGTAATTTCGCTTCGTTTTTCAAATATAAAGGGTAAAAAAGATTGTTTGTATGATAAAACGATTATTCCTGTTTGTGATAATGGCATGTGTCTGGACGCTTAATGTATGGTCTCAGATACACGGTGTTGTTATAGATTCGGATACAGGAGATCCTATTCCTTATTTAAATGTGTATTATGACGGAAAAGGAGTGGGAACAATAACCGATATTGACGGTAAATATTCGATTGACTATCGTCCGGGATGGACCAATTTGACTTTTTCAATGGTAGGATATACTACAAGGGTAGAAAAAGTGTCTTCCAAAACGCGTGAATTGAATGTAAGCATGCGTTCTGATTTAGTGCTTGATGAAGTCGTTGTGAAGCCCAAAAAGGAAAAATATTCCCGTAAGAATAATCCGGCAGTAGAATTGATGAAGAAAGTGATTTCCTCCAAGCAGCGTACCAGCTTGGAGAAGAATGACTTTTACAGTTATAATAAGTATCAGAAGATTACTCTTGCAGTCAATAACATTACTGCCGACTCCTTGCGCGAGTCATTCCTTTTCAAGAAATATCCGTTCTTTAGAGATCAGGTAGAATTGTGCGAAATGACGGGAAAGAATATTCTTCCTGTGTCGGTTGATGAAACGGTTTCACAGAAGGTATACCGTAAGGAACCGCATGCAGAGAAGACTATTATTCAAGGGATTAATTCTTCAGGTATCAATGAACTTTTCAGTACGGGAGATATGCTGACTACTGTACTGAAAGATGTATTCCAGGATATTGATATTTATGAAGACCGTTTCCGTTTTTTGCAGTATCCGTTCGACAGTCCGGTATCTGAAGCAGGTATCGACTTCTATAAGTTCTATATCATGGATACGGTGTATGTGGAAAAAGAACGCTGTTTCCATCTTACATTTGTGCCCAATAACTCCCGTGACTTTGGCTTTACAGGACATTTGTATATCCTGGCCGACTCTACCTACCGGGTGAAAGAGTGTACGTTGAATCTTCCGAAGAAGACCGACATCAACTTTGTGGATAATATGATTATAGACCAGAAGTTTGGTGAACTTCCTACCGGCGAATGGGCCCTGATGGAAGACGATATGCTGTGTGAATTGTCTTATCTGAAAAAGGTACTGGGCTCGTATCAGGTAAGGCGAACGACGCGTTATTTCGATTTTAGTTTTGAACCCATACCCGAAAAGATATTCAAACGGAAAGGCAGTGAGGTGAAAGACGTCAATGCCATGATGCGGGATGACGCGTATTGGAATCAGTATCGTCAGGAGGAACTGAGTAAATCGGAGAGTAAGATGGGCTCGTTTGTGGATAATCTGACAAAAATAAAAGGGTTCAAGTATATTATGTTTGGTTTGAAGGCGCTGATTGAGAACTTTGTGGAAACCGGTTCGCCCAAGCATCCAAGTAAAGTGGACATCGGACCTATCAACACCATGATTACGAGCAACTATATCGATGGACTCCGTTTGCGTGCATCGGCACAGACTACGGCCAATCTGCATCCTCATCTCTTCCTGAAGGGATATTATGCGTATGGTTTCAAGGATCAGAAATCGAAATATATGGGTGAGGTGGAGTATTCTTTCAATAAAAAAGAATATTTGCCCCGCGAATATCCGAAAAACTCACTGACATTTACCTATCAGTATGATAATATGTTGCCTTCCGACAAATATATCAATACCGATAAGGATAACGTGTTTACTTCGCTGAAAGTGTCTACGGTAGACCAGTATAACTATGAGCGCAGAGCGATTGTGAAGTACGAACTGGAAAAAGAATCGGGATTGAAGACGACCGTTACGTTGAAACATGCAAACTACGAACCTTGCGGTATGCTGTTTTATCGTACTAATGCCGGAGAAAACCAGTTGCAGGAAGCTATTGCTGCCGGTGAGCTGACGGGAACAGAATGGGTGAAATCTCCTTTCAATGTGCACGATATTACGGTATCCGAAGCAACTTTGGCATTCCGCTATGCACCGGGAGAAACCTTTGTGAATACCAAGCAGCGCCGTTTGCCTATTAATCTGGATGCACCGGTATTTACTCTGCAACATACCTTGGCATTGAAAGGGGTGCTGGGAGGCGATTATACTTACAATGTGACCGAAGTAGGTTTCTATAAGCGTATCTGGTTGAGTTCGTGGGGAAATATTGATGCACGTCTGAAAGCAGGTATCCAGTGGAATAAGGTCCCGTTCCCTCTGCTGATTATGCCTGCAGCCAACTTGTCGTACATCATTCAGGATGAAACTTTCAACTTGATTAACAACATGGAGTTCCTGAACGACCGTTATGCTTCTTTGGATGTATCGTGGAACATGCAGGGTAAGCTGTTCAACCGTATTCCTCTGCTGAACAGATTGAAGTGGCGTGAGTTTATCGGGATTAAATGTTTATGGGGACAGTTGACTGATAAAAACAATCCGTTCCTTGAACAGAACCGTAACGACAATGAACTGATGATGTTCCCCGGACATTATGACCGTACAGGGCATTATAATTACTCCAGCAATGTGATGGATCCTAAGGTTCCTTATGTGGAAGTTACAGCTGGTATTCATAATATCTTTAAATTGCTTCATGTGGAATATGTACGTCGTTTGAATTACAACCATTTGCCTACAGCCAATAAATGGGGTATTCGTTTCATGATACGTACAGTATTCTGATTTTATAGATTTCTTTATTGTAAGGAGAACCAGTCGTTTTTCGATTTCGTCCGGTTATGACGAGAAGAGGAAAGCGACTGGTTCTTTTTTTATGACTGGATGGGGATGCTGCTTTATCTGTAAGGAGCGTGTTCGATACCATCCGTCTATGATAGCCGGCGTCGTTGTCTGTATAGCCGGCGTTGGCGTTTGTCTATTCAACGCCGCCGGCTGCAGAGACATGGATGTCGGCCGGATTATTTTTCCGTTGTTAGAAAACGCTATTTCTTGTTTTTCTATAAGTTGTGAGTGGTAGAAGGTTGAGAAAAAGACTTGAAAAGGAAAATATGAACAATCCTCCGTTTTTTATGAATAATGCTGTATATCCTTAACTGGCTATCTTTGTTGCAGATTAAGAAGTAATAAAGATGAAACAGTTGGTAGTTATTTTTTCTTTTATTGTATGTCTTTTTATTGATGGAAAAGCACAGAATGTATTGACTCTGGAAGAATGTCTTCGTCTGGGGATTGAGAACAACCTTTTGCTGGAAAGCAACCGTAATGAAATACGGAAAGGAAAATATGCCTTGAGTGAGAATCGGGCGCGGCTGTTGCCTCAGTTGAATGCGGTAGCAGGATTTAATGACAACTTTAATCCTCCCGTTTCTGTAACAGATGGCTCGGCTTACGGTAATCCTTATAATGTAACTAAGACCTTGCAGTATAACGCTTCTGCCGGTATTCAGCTACAGATGCCTTTGTATAATCAGACCATGTATACGGCTTTAGATATAGCCCGTACCATGGATGAACTGAATCATCTCTCGTATGGTAAAGCCCGAGAAGACCTTATATTGCAAATAGCCAAAATGTATTATTTAGGGCAGAACACTGTAGAACAGATTTCGCTGATAGAGGAAAATATAGCTCGTTTGAAAGAGCTTAGGAACATTACTCAGGCTTTTTATGATAATGGAATGGCGATGGAGGTGGATGTGAAACGTGTGAATATTAATCTGGAAAATCAGCAGGTGCAATACGACAATGCCAAGGCTATGCTGACCCAGCAACTCAATCTTTTGAAGTATATCATTGATTATCCTTTTGATAAAGATATTACACTGGTTCCGGTAGATACGGAAAATGTTATAAATGTATCTTTGACCGGATTGGATCTTAATCAGTATGAACTTCGTTTGTTGCAGTCGAAAGAAAAACTGGCGGAGCAGCAGAGAAAGCTTACTATGCAAGGATATATACCTTCTCTTTCGTTCACCGGAAGTTGGATGTATTCGGCTTATACCGATAAGGCGCGCAATTGGTTTCATTCCGGGCCCTCCAATCGTTGGTACCAGTCGAGTGGTATTGGGCTTACACTGCGCATTCCTATTTTTGACGGACTGGAAAAACGCTCAAAAGTCAGAAAAGCAAAAATTGAGGTGGAAAACGTAAAACTGATGTACGAAAATACATTGAAGAATATGCAGACGCAATATTTCAATGCAACAAACGAACTGATGAACAGTCGGCGTAACTTCAGAAAACAGAAAGATAATTATGTCCTGGCACAGGATGTATATCAGGTTACTACCGACAGATATCGGGAGGGAATCGCTTCAATGACAGAGGTACTGCAGGATGAAATGAGGATGAGTGAAGCACAGAATAATTATGTCAGTGCACATTATAATTATCGGGTGACTAATCTTACTTTGCTGAAACTCACCGGACAGATAGAAAGTCTGCTGGAGCATCGCTCAGCTTATTAATCAATATTATTTCAAACATCAAATAGATACGAATTATGGAAACAACAAATAATACTTTGGAAAAAAAGGCAACACAACTAAAAAAACAACGTCGTTCGAGAATGATGGCAAGTGTCGTCGGAATTGCTTTATTAGTATGGGCTCTGATAGAGGTAATCTGCCTTTTCCTTGACTATAAATATACAGAAACCAGTAATGATGCACAGGTAGAACAATATATCTCTCCGGTCAACTTACGTGCTTCCGGATACATCGGGAAGATTTATTTTACAGAACATCAGACTGTAAAAAAAGGAGATACGCTGTTGGTTCTTGACGATCGTGAGTATCGCATCCGTGTGATGGAAGCGGAAGCTGCATTGAAGGACGCAATGGCAGGAGCCACTGTGATTGATGCTACACTCCAGACGACACAGAATTCGGCATCGGTATTCGAAGCTTCGATTGCAGAAGTGGAAATCAGACTGGCAAAACTTGACAAAGATCGTCAGCGTTACGAAAATCTGTTGGAAAGAAATGCCGCAACTCCTATTCAGTTGGAGCAGATTGAAACAGAATATGAAGCCACAAAGAAGAAGTTGGAGGGATTGAAGCGTCAGCAGAAGGCTGCCCTATCGGGAATAAGCGAGGTCTCTAATCGTCGTGAAAGTACTGCTGCTGCTATTCAGCGTGCACAGGCTGCGCTGGAAATGGCTAAACTGAATCTGTCGTATACGGTTGTAGTGGCTCCTTGCGATGGAAAGTTGGGCAGACGTGCTTTGGAAGAGGGACAGTATATTGGAGCCGGACAGACGATAACTTATATTCTTCCGGATACTAGGAAATGGATTGTTGCCAACTATAAAGAAACGCAGGTGGAAAACCTTACTATTGGGCAAGAAGTGCGGATAACGGTTGATGCAATCAGTGATAAGGAGTTCGCGGGACGGATTACAGCTATTTCAGGAGCTACAGGTGCAAAATATTCATTGGTTCCAACAGATAATTCGGCCGGGAATTTTGTGAAGATACAGCAGCGGATACCGGTGCGCATTGATTTTATTGATTTGTCTGAAGATGATAACGAACGTCTGGTTGCAGGTATGATGGCTGTGGTAAAGGCTAAATTATAGTCTGTGAAATAAATCGTGTCATTAAAAAATTTGAGTTATGGCTTCATATCCTCGGAATTATCCGTTTTATAACTGGGTGCCTAAACCTGTCGGTATACTGATACTTATATTGCTGTTTATTCCTATTCTTACAACAAGTGGAGTGTATACAGCCAATAGTACCGAGATGTTCAGTGGGCTGGGTATTCTTTCAGAGCATATTCAGTATATAGGTTTTCTTACTTCTATCGGGATGGCAGCTTTTTGTCCTTTCTTCTACGATCTGGTATGTATCCGTCGGGAAAAACTGATGTGTGTAGCAGGGTTTGCTGTTCTTTGTGTATTAAGTTGGGTTTGTGCACAGACTGACAGTCTGATAGTGCTGGGGGTGAGCAGTGTGGTCATGGGTTTTTTGCGTATGGTGCTGATGATGGTAAACCTGTTCACCTTGATAAAATATGCATTTGGTATGGAAGCTACCCGTAATATTACTCCAGGAAATGATCCATCCGATGAAAAAGGCTGGGACAGACTGGATGCGGAAAAAAGTGTAAGCCAGCCTCTCATTTATGTATTCTTTATGATTTTGGGGCAAATCGGTACATCGCTTACGGCATGGCTTGCTTATGAGTATGAATGGCAATATGTGTATTATTTCATGATTGGTTCTATATTGCTGTCTATGTTAGTCCTGTTGCTTACCATGCCGTGGCATCTGTACGACGGGCATCGGATACCTGTCAATTTTCGTAAATTTGGCAATGTGGTAGTATTCTGTGTGATGTGTGCTGCAGCAATTTATGTAATGGTATATGGGAAAGTACTCGATTGGTACGATAGCCCTTCTGTTCGAATTGCTACGGTAGTGGCAGTTGTGTTTACTTGTTGGTTTGTATATATGGAGAAAATACAGAATTCGCCTTATTTTTTGTTGGAGGTATTGAAACTTCGTACCATCCGTATGGGAATATTGCTGTTTTTCTTGCTTATGCTATTTAATTCCAGTGCCATGTTTGTCAATGTATTTGCAGGAATTGGAATGAGTATTGATAATTGGCAGAATGCTTCTTTATCAAATTGGAGTATATTGGGGTATATGGTAGGGTGTATCATTGCTCTCATTCTGGTAAAAAAGGGTGTACATTTGAAATATATATTTGCATTGGGATTTGTCTTGATAGGTTGTGCTGCTTTGTTTATGTATTTTGAAGTACAGACTTATGGACTTTATGAACGGATGAAGTATCCGGTTATCATACGTTCTGTAGGGATGATGTGTCTGTATTCTCTTACTGCTGTACACGCTAATCAGCGGATGCCTTATAGGTATTTGTCTACATGGATTTGTATTATGCTCACAGTGCGTATGGCTATCGGGCCGGGTGCAGGCAGCTCACTTTATTCCAATGTGCTACAGCACCGTCAGCAGTATTATATTACTTGCTTCTCTCAAGACAGAGATGAGATGAGTCCTGAAATAGCGATGTCTTATACTCAAACCGTACAAGGAATGAAATATCAGGGCAAGAGTGAGGTGGAATCTCAAAACATGGCTGCACTTTCTGCTAAGGGAAAAGTACAGGTACAGGCTACATTGTCTGCATTGAAGGAAATGGCAGGATGGACCTTTTATGGGTGTATAGGTGCGGCATTTCTGATGGTATTGATTCCTTGGAAGAAACGTAAATTAAGCGTCAGTGGGGAACTTAATGCTTCTTAATCTATTCTTTTCGGCGGAAAAGATTTACAATATATGGGTTCCCCCTGACGTTTTTATTCTCTTTATTTTCTTCTGATAAAGGAAAAGTATACTTTCGTAGTGTAAATTATCTTTATTCAGATTAATATGAAAGGGAAAGAAGAACGTTTGGAGAAGTTGGATAAAGCGTTGGCAACTAATTGTGACATCTGTAGTTCGGAAGGCACTCTGTGTATGTTTCCATGCTTTTTGCTGAAGCCATTTATTTTAAAGCATATTGGGCTGATATTGTGTGAACATGGTAATTTTACTTTCACTATCAATAAAAAGACTTTTTCGGCTCATGAGGGAGAGTGTGTCTTTCTTTCAGAAGGAGTTGATTTTTGTATAAGTGAATATAGTGAAGATTTGGCTATAAATCTTTTCTTTTATCGTATCGATCCTATTCGAGATATTTTGGGTAGCTCTATAATGGCTATGTATCTATATATGACCTACACTCCCGAACCTTGTTATGTATGGACTACAGGAGAGGAAGAGGATTTTTTATACTATTTTTCTTTGCTGAACAATAAACCTCAGGATTCGCTCAGTCCATTCGACCATTATGAACATAAATTGTTATTATTGGCCCTTACTTATAGATTGTGTGCAGTGTACAGTCGCCGTATCGTGGGGAATAATAAAGTAAATGGACATAAGATTGATACTTTTATTAAATTGATACATCTGGTAGAAAAGTATTATATGGAAGAAAGAGGAGTAGCTTTCTATGCAGATAAACTTTGTTTGTCGCCTAAATATTTGTCGGCATTGGTAAAATCAATTTGTGGATATACTGTACAAGAATTAGTGTTTAGAGCAATTGTACGCAAGAGTATATTCTGGCTCAAAAATACTCAAAAGACAATACAGGAAATTGCCGATGATTTGAATTTTCCGAATGCTTCTGCTTTTGGTACATTTTTTAAAAAACAAGTAGGATTATCTCCTTTTTACTATCGTTGTAAGGAAGAAGGAAGTAGTTGGGGGCTTAAAGGGAGTGATGAAGAGTGAAAATCTATGCGGATTTATGCCTTTAGAGTTCGATTATTTTTGTATTTTTGCTGTCTATTGGAAGAGAATTTATGGTTAAATCGGAAATACAGAATATAAAGTTGCGCTTCGGGATTATCGGTAACTCTGAGGGATTGAACCGGGCTATTGATATCGCGATGCAAGTGGCTCCTACCGACTTGTCTGTACTGGTTACGGGAGAAAGTGGAGTCGGTAAGGAAAGCTTTCCGCAAATTATCCATCAGTTTAGCCGTCGTAAACATGGGCCTTATATTGCTGTGAACTGTGGTGCAATTCCGGAGGGAACTATCGACTCTGAGTTGTTTGGGCATGAGAAAGGTGCATTTACAGGGGCTATCAGCGACCGGAATGGATACTTTGCCGAAGCAAATGGTGGAACAATCTTTTTGGATGAAGTGGGTGAGTTGCCTTTGTCTACTCAGGCTCGTTTGCTTCGTGTGTTGGAGTCGGGTGAATACATTAAGGTTGGTTCCTCAAAAGTACAGAAAACAGATGTACGGATTGTAGCTGCTACGAATGTAGACTTTGCTACAGCTATAGCCGAAGGACGTTTTCGTGAGGATTTGTATTATCGTTTGAATACAGTGCCAATCAAGGTTCCTCCCTTACGTGAACGCGCGGATGATATTGCGCTGTTGTTTCGTAAGTTTGCATCCGATTTTGCAGAGAAATATCGTATGCCTGCCATTCAGTTGACGGAAGATGCCAGACGGATGTTGGTTTCTTATTCCTGGCCGGGTAATATCCGACAGCTTAAAAATATTACAGAGCAGATTTCTATCATTGAAACAAATCGGGATATCAGTGCAGATATTCTGCAACAGTATCTTCCTGCACAAAATGTATCCCGTCTTCCGGCTTTGTTTGGAGGTAAAGCTGCAACATCGCAGAAAAGCTTTGAAAGTGAACGTGAAATCTTGTATCAGGTATTATTTGATATGCGTCGTGACGTGACGGAACTCAAGAAACTGGTACACGATATTATGTCGGAGCGGGCAGGAACACAGGTCAGCCATCCGGCACAGACTTCTTCTGTACAGTATATTCAGGAGGCGCCTGTCAGCATGATGCCTGAAACACCTGTTGTAATGACTCCTGTACCTGTGGTAAAGACATCGGTGCCTTTGGTCAATAATTATCCGGTAAACAGAACCGAAACTCCTGTAGAGGAACCCGATGTGCAGGATACTGAAGAATATATAGAAGAAAATTTATCACTGGATGAAGTGGAAAAAGAGATGATTCGTAAAGCTTTGGAACGACATCATGGTAAAAGAAAAAATGCTGCAAAGGATTTGAAGATCTCTGAACGTACCCTTTATCGTAAAATCAAAGAATATGGTCTCGATTAAGAAATATTGGAAAATACTGTCTTCGTTTGTACTTGTTTCCTGTGTATTGGTAGCATGTACGGTTTCGTATAAATTCAATGGCTCATCTATTAACTACGATAAGGTGAAAACCATTTCGTTTGAAAATTTTCCTAACCGTTCGGCTGCTTTCGTATGGGGACCGATGGAGTCTATGTTTAACGTAGCTCTTCAGGATAAGTTTATGCAGCAGACTCGTCTGAAACAGGTTCGTCAGGGAGGAGATTTGGAACTTTCGGGTGAGATTACCAATTACGATGCTTACAATAAAGGTATCGGTTCGGACGGTTATTCTACCATGGCCGAATTGCGTATGACAGTGAATGTACGTTTTGTCAATAATACAAACCATACAGAAGACTTTGAACAGCAGTTTTCTGCCAGTCGTGAGTATAATGCCAGTCAGCAGCTTTCAGCCGTACAGGAGGAATATGTAAGTCAGATGATTGATGAAATTGTAGAACAGATATTCAATGCAACTGTAGCTAATTGGTAATATGATACAACAGCGTTTGCAGGAATGGATTGCACATCCGGAACTTTTGGATAGAGAGAGTCTGGGCGAACTGAGAGGTTTGTTGGCACGCTATCCGTATTTTCAGACTGCGCGTTTGCTCTATCTGAAAAACTTGTTTCTTCTGCAAGATCCGGATTTTAAAACCGAATTGCAAAAAAGTGCTTTATATGTAGCCGACTTGAGTTTGCTGTTTTATTATATAGAAGGAGAACGCTTTGTAATTGGTAAGCATGGTGAAAAAACAGCAGAGAAAAATGCTGAAAGTACGGATCGAACTTTAGACTTGATTGACCGTTTTTTGTCGGAACTTCCGGCACAGACAGCTAAAGAACTTTCAATACCTCAGGAAGTGAGTATTGATTATACTTCTATTTTGCTTCAGGAGGATGCTCAACCGGAAGTGACAGTTCCTTTGAAGAATCAGGAGCTGATAGATGATTTTATAGAAAAGCAGAATCTTCAATCGTCTGTAGATGAACATCCTGACTTGGAACAAACTGTGGATTTGGAAGAAGAAACAGAGGATACTGAACCTGAAAAGGTAGAGGGAGAAGAGTTGGATGAAAGCTATTTTACAGAAACTTTGGCTAAAATTTATGTGAAACAGCATAGATACGATAAAGCATTGGAAATTATTGAAAAATTAAATTTGAAATATCCGAAAAAAAACATTTACTTTGCAGACCAAATTAGATTTTTACAAAAATTGATTATTAACGCTAAATCAAAATAGAAAATGTATTACTTATTAATTGGATTGATTGTACTTGCAGCTGTACTGATGTGCTTTGTAGTATTGGTACAAAATTCTAAGGGAGGAGGTCTTTCTTCTAGTTTTGCTGCTTCAAATCAGATTATGGGAGTTCGTAAGACTACAGAATTTATTGAAAAGTTGACTTGGGGATTGGCTATTTTCATGGTAGTGTTAAGTATTGCTACCTCTTATCTTGTTCCTACTACTGTAGAATCTTCTTCTGTGATTATGGAACAGGCTATTGAAGAACAGAAGACAAATCCGTTGAATGCTCCGGCTGGATTTGCTGCTCCTCAACAAGACGCAACTGATGCACCTGTAGCACCTGCTGCAAAGGACTCTGCTGCTAACTAATAATATAATCATATAGTGTAAGCGCGATTTCTCTTTATTTATTGAAGAGGAATCGCGTTTTCTGTTTCTATTATATAGATTACATCGTAAATGTATATATAGCTTTCTATTATGTATTTGTGCAGAGGCTATGGTTTAATGCGTTGGGGTATTGAAGGGAGTGTGGGGCGTTTGTAAATAAAAGTTTTGTTTGATATTGAAGCAATAGTATTGGATAGATAAAGTTATATATTCTTTTGTATTTGAGATAATTCGGTAAAAGAAAAATATCAGATTGGAAGTTGGCTTTTTATTTTTATAAAGGTCTTTACATTAAAAAAGGCATCCCTTTTGAGGATGCCTTTAAACAATCTATATTGGGTAAGATTATTTCTTGAAATATCTGTTGTACAAGCCTTCGAAACCTTTTCCGTGACGAGCTTCGTCTTTAGCCATTTCGTGAACTGTATCGTGAATAGCGTCTAAATTCAAAGCTTTAGCGCGAGTAGCAATACGTTTTTTGTCTTCGCAAGCACCGCATTCAGCGTTCATACGTTTTTCCAGGTTTGTTTTTGTATCCCATACGCAGTCACCCAACAATTCTGCAAATTTAGCAGCGTGTTCTGCTTCTTCCCAAGCGTAACGTTTGAAAGCTTCAGCTACTTCAGGATAGCCTTCGCGGTCAGCCTGACGGCTCATAGCCAAGTACATACCAACTTCTGTACATTCACCCATGAAGTGGTTGTTCAAGTCTTTGATCATTTCTTCGTCACAACCTTTAGCAACACCGATTACGTGTTCGTCTACAAACTGCAAACCACCTTCTGCAGCTTCTTCCATTTCTTTGAATTTAGAAGCAGGAGCTTTACACAATGGGCATTTTTCAGGAGCTGTTTCACCTTCGTGGATGTAACCACATACAGTACAAATAAATTTCTTCATAATCACAAAGTTTTTTAAGTTAGTTGTTAATTTTTTCCTATTTGATTTTTTGAGGATTTTGCTGCACATTCACTGCAAACTCCTTTGTAATATCGATGAGTTTCGTTTATTATAAACCCTTTATCTTCCAGGGTTTTTACTTCTTCTGTTTCTTCTTTATAAGGGACATCATAGATTTTTCCGCAAACCTTGCATTGGAAATGGGCATGTGCAGAAATTTCTCCGTCAAAGCAGGCATTTCGTTCGTCGATCGTTAGCATTTTGGCTGCGCCGTGTTCGATAAACAACTTTAGTGTATTATACACAGTAGTTTTTGATAAAGTTGGTATCTCTTTACACAAAGCCAAATAAATCTCATCAATACACGGATGAGTTTTGTGCTTGAGCAAATAATCCATAATAGCTATGCGTTGTACGGATGGCTTGATATTATAACTAAGCAAATATTCGTAAACGTTCATGTTATATTTAGATTTTTGTAATTGTTACAATTTTAATTCAAAGGCAAAGATACAAACATTTTCTTAAATAACAAGATGCAAGCCTAAAAAATAATATCTTTTTAATTTTGTTCAATTCTATGTATAATAGAGTTTATATAATCAACGTTTTACTGGTTTCTTTGGTTCATTACAAGAGCTGTTATTTTCATGGATGGGCTTTTATTATACAATGATTGATTTTGAGTGTTTCTTTTCACATAGAGTTTTATTGGATGCTTTTTCCAGCTTTTTCGTTTTTAATTCTTACCTTTGTTTTATATAAGTAAGGATATATGAAATTTGGTTTTGTAAAAGTAGCGGCTGCTATTCCTTCAGTGAAGGTGGCCGACTGTTTGTTCAATGCGCAACAAACCGAGAAACAGATAATTCAGGCAGAAGAGAAAGGTGTACAGATTATTATCTTTCCGGAGCTGAATCTTACCGGATATTCTTGTGGAGATTTGTTTGAGCAGGGACTTCTGCTCGAGCAGGCGGAATTTGCCTTGATGCAGATTATGAACAATACTCGCCAACTGGATATCATTTCCATTGTGGGATTACCGGTAGTGGTAAATTCTACTTTGCTGAATTGTGCTGTTGTCTTTCAGAAAGGAAAAATTTTAGGAGTAGTACCAAAGACTTATTTACCTAATTATAAGGAATTCTATGAGCAACGTTGGTTTGCTCCCTCTACAGCTCATTCTGATGATACTGTAGTCCGTCTGTGTGGACAGTTGGTTCCTGTAAGCGCCAATCTGTTGTTTGAGACTTCCGATGTATGTTTTGGAGTTGAGATCTGCGAGGATGTATGGGCTACGATTCCACCTAGCTCTACATTGGCATTGAAAGGAGCAGAGATTATTTTCAATATGTCTGCCGATACAGAAAATATCAGCAAGCACCAGTATTTACGTTCTTTATTGGCTCAGCAGTCGGCACGTTGTCTGGCCGGATATGTATTTGCTTCTTCCGGTTTTGGTGAGTCGACTACCGATGTGGTATTTGCCGGTAATGCTTTGATTTACGAAAACGGTTCTCTGTTGGCTGAATCCGAACGTTTCTCATTCGAAGAACAATTGGTCATCAGTGAGATTGATGTAGAACGATTGCGCGGCGAACGATTAGGCAATACAACTTTTGCCGCAAGTGTACGGGCTTACAGTCAGCAGCCAGTAAAGCGTGTTTGCGCTGAAATGGTCAATGTGAAAGACTTGCATCTGACACGTCCGGTAGAGCCGCATCCTTTTGTTCCTGCGGGTGGCAAACTGCTTGACGAACGTTGTGAGGAGATTTTCTCTATCCAGGTAGCTGGTTTGGCCAAGCGTTTGGTGCATACACACTGCAATACAGTAGTGGTAGGTATTTCCGGAGGACTTGATTCTACACTGGCTTTACTGGTATGTGTGAAAACGTTCGATAAACTGGGGCTGTCCCGTAAGGGAATTGTAGGTATTACAATGCCTGGTTTTGGAACTACCGACCGTACCTACCATAATGCACTGGATTTAATGCAGTCTTTGGGAGTTACCACTAAAGAAATCAGCATTAAGGATGCATGTATTCAGCATTTCAAAGATATAGAGCATGACATTAATGTACACGATGTCACTTATGAAAATGGTCAGGCTCGTGAGCGTACACAGATTCTGATGGATTATGCCAATAAAGTAGGAGGATTGGTTATCGGTACCGGCGATTTGTCTGAACTGGCTTTGGGATGGGCTACGTACAATGGAGACCATATGTCGATGTACGGAGTGAATGCCAGCATACCTAAAACACTGGTTCGCTATCTGGTGACTTGGGTAGCCGAAACAGGAGTCGATGCAGAGTCACGTGCTACTTTGCTGGATATTATTGATACTCCAATTAGTCCGGAGTTGATTCCTGCCGACGAAAACGGAAACATAAAACAGAAAACGGAAGATTTGGTAGGTCCATACGAGTTGCACGATTTCTTCCTTTATCATTTCCTGCGCTTTGGCTCTCGTCCTGCTAAGATTTTCTATCTGGCAGAGATAGCCTTTAAGGATGTTTACGATCGCGAAATTATCAAGAAATGGCTGACTACTTTCTGCCGTCGTTTCTTCAATCAGCAGTTCAAGCGTTCGTGCCTGCCTGACGGTCCAAAGGTTGGTTCGGTATCGCTTAGTCCGCGTGGCGATTGGCGTATGCCGAGTGATGCAAGTTCGGCATTGTGGCTGAAGGAGTGTGAGGAACTCTGATAAATATGGCAAGTAGTTTTAATTAATAGTGACTGCAGTTTTTACATGAAAATATTCGAATACTTTCATGTAAAAATTGCAGTTCTTTTATGTAAGGACCAAGAATATGTGAAAGGTCAAAGGGGCATCTATTATCTCTATATCTTTATATATGATTGGTCTGTTTTCTAATATCTTTTAATGAAGGTACTAAAATAGATTGTAACAGTTTGGACGGTTTTATTATTTCAAGAAAGAGATATTATCGTTTAATTAATTTGGATAAAGTTTTTTATTATATATAGCCTCGCTTATTAGTTTTTTTTATTTTTGGATTTATATTCTTTGATGAGTTTTTGGGAGGTTTGCTGGTCCGAATAATCAAAAGTATATGTATAATCTCCTCCAAACGTGCTTTCATTTTTTACATTACTTTTGATATTTACTTGTATGAATGGAGTAATCTTTTCTGCGAAAGAAAGATTGTCTTTTATCAGTGCTTCTCTTATCAGTGCTAAAAGACAACCATTTAAAGGAGTTATACACGCTTTGTATTGTGTGTTGTTATAGTCGTGGGATTCAGTTTTTTTTTCTTCCGGTCTAAATCCTCCAATATTTGCAATAACATCATTAAGACATAATAAAAAAAGTTTTTCAGCATCTGCGTTGTCAATATCTATTAAGTATGATCCTTCAGCTTTGAGAACTTTTATAGCATGTGGAATATATGTATCTGCAATTTCATATGATCTAGGACTGTCTACATATCTGTTGTATATGTCTGTTAGCATTTCATTGCATGTTTGAAAATCATAGTTTTTTATAGCTTCATCAATAGTTATTGATTCAGACTGTTCTGTTTTAGTTATATAGTTACAACAGTCAAAAATCATTCCTATTATAAATAATGTTCCAACTATTTTTAAAATAATCTTTTTCATTTCTGATAGGTTTTTATAGATGGGAAATGACTTTCTTAAAATCATATTATATACCAACTATAACTAAATGAACATCAGCAAGTCCTTGTGATAGATTTTTTACTTTGACACCAAGTTTTTTGTATATAGTTTCTGCAAAATTGCGTCCCCATTGATATGCTGAATGCTGTGTACCGTCATTATTAAGTATCGCTATGCGTACATTGGTATAACTAAGTTCATATTTGGTATTAGTATTTAGTCTGTATGTTCCTTTAACTGTATTTGTATCCATATAGTCATCAATCCAGTTGGCATATATTTGTCCTTCTATGCTTTCATCTTGTAAATTAATGTTGGATGAACTGTCTACTGTAATACGAACAGAAATTTCACGTCCTTTTGTAAGTATATCTGAGAAATATCTTTGCAATTCTTTAGATATTGCTGGCATTTGTTCTCTTAGAGATTGAGTAAAGTTTTTTTCATCACTAGATGATGTCTTGGTACTAATAACCTTGTTGGTATAAGCATCTATAAAAGTTAGAGTATAGTTTAATGACTTTTTAAATGTTTTTTGATTAAGAGATGTTTTATAATCAAATTCGGCAATGATATCTGGTTTTGCTATATTTAACAAGAGAGTCTTTGTATCTTTGGCAAGCATATCTGCCTCATCTGTTATTGAACGATTGTTTAATTGCTTCAGTGTTTGCTCAAGATCATTTAATGGGTATCCCATTTGGTTAAATTCATTTTGAATTACTGAACTTAAAGTTCTATCTGCTGAGCTATTGATCAGATATGATTGATAGTTGCGTTCGATACCATAGGATGTTTCTTTTAGTGAATTAAATTCATTAAGAACTCTGTCACTTGGTAAGATCATTATTTCAGGTAAGGCTTGATCTATGGCATTGACATTTTCCTCCATGTATGTCTCAGAATTATCCGAGATACCTGCAGTAAGAGAATTATTGCTTGTTTTGTTACCTCCTCCACACGATACAACCATTAAGGAGCAAAGAAGAAATGATATGAAAATTGTAGCTTTTTTCATAATATTTTTATTATTTGTTCTCTACATCTGGATTATAATTCAGTTTTATGTAATCAGCTAAACCATAACATAGCTCATACCATATCATTTTGAGTGGTGATTTTTGAGCGTCTTCTAAAGCTATTTGTCTACGCATTTCAGATGATGACATTTGTTTTGAAGATTTAGTGGCAAGTTCTAATTTTTTTATTTCCATTTCACGAACAGCCATTTTATTTTGTTCTTGAGTAATATTTAAGCGTTGAGTATATTTTTCATAAAGACACTGTGCTTCTTTGTATTGTGCAGAAGTAGATGGTATCATTGCCCAGTAAGCACTAACTTCAGGATTATAAGTTCCTGCTGAGGCGGTGATAGCAGCTTTCATATTTACGAGGCTTTGTGCACTATGTTTTTCAAGCATTTTAGAACCTACTTTTTCTAATTGTGATTGAGCATATTTGAATGGCTCTATAGCTTCTTGTGGAATAGAACGAAGTATTGCATAAGCTTCATCATACTTATTTATTGCAATTAAGCCGTTAACTTGTGATTTTATTTCAGCAATATGAGTATTATAGTAATCAACAATTTTTTTTGTTGATTGGTTGAGCATATTCTGAATTGCATTATTGTTATTAAACTCTTTTACTGCATTTATTGCTGCTTGCTGTTCATTGTTTCCTACACCAACTAATTTTAATGTTGTTGTTCCAAAAACAATATCAGCTAATATGTTTCCTATATATAATGTAAGATTGTAGGTTAGCATTGTTTTTTGAGGAACCGTACTTGTTAGCTTTTTGTCAGCACCTGTAATATTTGCAGCAAATACAAATGATGGATCTGGTCCCATTCCGCTGATGCCATTATGAGATGCTACAGAGAGCATTCGCATTGCGAGTTCTGTAGTTACTTGTTGGGATACAAAAATTTTTTCATCAGGTTTAGGGGTCATGATACTTAGTTTAATACCGTTTCCAATGACCACTGCAGTATCAATTACTGCTAATGAGATACGTTTAGCTTCAATGGCATTTTTGCGCTCCGTGTCAGTCATTGTCGCTTCTTTGGGTTGAGGATTAAACTGTATTCTTCCACTTTGGGTTGATTTATCATTTTTGCAGGAACAGAATGAAGAAATTGTGAGTAAGAAAAACGCAAACAAAACAAAACTTTGATTTTTCATGGCTTTTATTTTAAAAAATCTGTTTTTCAAAGAATTTATTACTTTTTGAATATTGTCTTTAGAATTATACCACCTATTTTTCTTTCCAATCCCTGTTTTGTTGTAGGTACTCCTGTTTTCCTGCTTACTTTTTGTTTTAATGCAGTAATTCCTATTGCTCTCTTAAGGGAAAATGATACTCCTGGAATCTTCATAATTAGTAATATTAAAAGTAAAATCTTATATAGTTTGCAATCTCTTTTATTGGAGTTGGCGGATTTTCATATAATGTGTTAGTGATAAGTTTGTTGTAAACAAATGGTATTAACACGGAGTGATATCATAACCCAATTTCTTTGCAGCCTCAATTAGTTTTATAAATTGTGCCGGTCGTCCTTGTGAAGTGGTAGGCCAGTTTGAACAGATTAGAATATTAGCATCCGTTAATTTAATAGTATCGGCAAGTGTTTTGTTTTGAGGGAAAAATTCGACTTTTCCTTTTTCTTGCAAAGTAGATTCGTACATATCATATGGCATGAAAACTGCATCCATGTTCTTTTGTATTTTAAAGTCTTCTTTTAATTGTGCATGGGTGATATCTGGATGTTGTTCTATGTGGTAACAAACCAAATCTTTTACAAGTTGTACCTTCTTAGTATAGATTTTACTATTGAACTTGTAGTTTGATAAATCTCGATTAAATTTACTTGGCAATTTAATTGGTGAGTCAAAGGCTTTAAGATTGGTTACAGCAGATAATTCAATAATAGAACTTACAATCTCTCCCAGATGTTCGTCGTCATTCACTATTTCCGCAATCTTGTTGAGAAGTCCTGATATGCTAAATACACGATTACTTAAATATACTTCTTTCTGGCACATGCGGAACAGAATCTTTTCCCATTCATCATCGAACTCTTCAGTGGCTTCCAGGCTTTTCTTTTCAGCTTCGGTAAGTTGGCGTAATTTTAATTTGGCGGCTACACTTTCATTCCATTTTTTGAAATCTGCTTCTTCGGTCAATTGATTATATATGTAAGGATAAGCAATTTGCATACATACAAGTGCAAAATTAAGGGTCTTGTCTTTTGTACTTTGTGATGAATTCGAAATTGTGGTAAGTGACTCATTAATAATTGAAATGAGGGATAGCGTATTTGTCAATCGTTTTAGTGAACGTGGATTACTTCCGACTGACAAACGGGTTATTTCCGATAGGTTTTCTGCAAGTGCTGTATTGCTAAGCTCTTCTTTAGTAAAAAACTCAATCTCACTCAGTGCTTCTACGAGAAATGCATCTACGTTGTACGAAGCTACTGGCATTGAAAATGGTAATTGAATAATTTTGTCAAAAAACGAACGAAACTCCCGTTCATTCTTATCGGTCAGTTCACCAAATTTAGGTTTCAAGCCTTTGATGACTACATCATAATCGATGGCCAATACAAATACACAATATTTTAAGTCGAAAATATTTTTAAGCAATTCTAATATTTCTACAGCAACAGGCGGATCTATACGGTCGAGGTCATCAATATACAAAATAAACCCTTTTTTCTGTGTATTCTGTTCAAGTGCAGTTTGAATTAGTTTTGAGATTTCATTTTTTAATTGTACAATAGTGGATTCTCCCCCTCCTGATGCAAAAAGATCGTCGACAGCTCCAGAATCAACTCCAATTGTGCCAACAGCAACTTTGGCACTTACTGTAGCCATTTTTTTGAAGATTCCTCCTATTTTTTTCTTACTTTCATCCCATTTATGATTAGGAGAAAGTTCACCAATTTGTCCAATGATACCTTCTAAAATAGCTATAATAGATTGACTGGGTGTATGCATTAACGAGTATTGCCATGTGTTAATCCACACAGGGTAATATAAGGCGTTATCAACATCACAAAGATTATATCGCAGTTGATTCATCAACGAAGTTTTTCCGCTTCCCCATTCTCCTTGTAGGGCTATTGTGATAGGGGTGTCGGTCAATTGGATAAATTTGATAAGGGCGTCTTGATAGATTTGAATACCGAAAAGATCGTTTTGGTGGTATTGACGCGGAATGTCGATGATACTGGATTTCATAATTTCTATTTACAGCGTTTTAAAGATTCTTTTGTATTTTCAATAGCTCTTTTTAAAGATGCAATGTTGCGGTCATGAGAAGCAGCATAGTCTATTTTCCTTTTTCTATAACTTGCTTTAAGGGAAGGTGAAGATGCATTCTTTATTAAAGATTGTATCGCAATATTATCGCGTTTTTTCTTTTCTTTTTCGCGAGCTATCTGAGCTCGCAGGTCAATTAACCGTTTTTTATAATATTCTTTGCTCATAGAAAATTGTATAATGTAAAATTAGGAGGGGACATACTCGAGTTGAGAGATGATCCCCTCTTTTAAAATTGTTATGAATTATTCTTTTCCTGCAGCAGCAAGAGTAATTTCATTGTCACTAAGTTTTGTATCAGAAGAGTTGGCTACTTGTACACCGATACCATACATTTCTGTGATTTTCTTTTCAAAGTTGCCTACACGGAGGTTGGAACCAAAAGTTGCTTCACCCCCTTTTGCACCTCCCATGAGCTGACCAAGGGTTGCTTCGTCATCAGCTTTAGCTTTGCAAGTTGCAGTTGTATACACGCGCAGAGTTGCGCCAAAAGCTTTTTTAAAGTTAGCCTTGAGGGTTTTAACCTTCATACGGCTGTCAATTCTAAGTTCTGCCATTTGTTGTTATAATTTTAGTTAATTATGAGTGTGATATTTATCAGAAAACACTTTTGTAGCAAATTATATCTCATGTTTTGAATAAGAAAGTTTTTGAGGTATTGCTTTCAAAGTGTTGTTTCATGTTAGTTTAGCTTATATCTATAATATGGCAATACAAGCCAAGAGTATTGTTAACTTTTATTATATGTATAAAGTAAGTTTGTCAAAATTTGATTTCAACTTCTGGGTTGTATTTCACAAAGTCTGTAAGCATAAGTGTAATATCTGCATGCTCAATTGTGCCTGTTGCATCTGCAAGGTCAAAAAGAACTTGTACTTCATCTTGTGTGATTACATTATCAGCTAATATAATCTCAATAGCACATTGCATAAGAATTTTTGTATCTTCTTCTTCAATGGCTGAAGCATTTTCTACTAAATAGTCTTGTATTTCTTGTTCTTCTTTTTTTTCAAGAGTACTTAAAGCTTCTTCTACATTTTTTGTAAGTTCTGATGTCTCAATGTTGAGCACTTCTGCGATCTCTGTTAGTATGCTTTTTTCTTCTGTAGCATATACACCATCAGCCCAAATAGCCACAGCTAAAAAAGCTGCTGTATTTTTAATATCAGATTTCATGTCTATTGTAGTTTAATTAACTGAACATTCGTTTTATACGTCCTAAAAGACTAGCTTCTTGTTTACGTTTTTTTGCAGCTGCTTCGCGAGCTTTTGCAAGATTTTCTAACATCGCTTTACCTTCTTTGGTGCGTTTGTCTATTTTCCCTGATTTTGTACGTTGTATAGCCATATTTTTATTTCATTAATTCTATTAATCCTAAAATAATACCGCTGCCTACTGTGAATATGAGGGCAAACATTCCTAAGCATCCTTTTTTCGGAGCTATTGGTTTCCAATCATTCAGGTATTCGATAGCGTAACCTGATTTGTTCATTTTCTGATTTGAACTTTTGCTGACTTCAGCTGTTATTCCATACTTCTGGGCTGTTTCAACGAGATTATTTAGAGATTTTGCTGTCCATATTTGTGAGAGTGCAATTTTTGTTCCATCAGCAAGAATTATAGGACATTCATCCTTTACGAAATATAAACTTATATTTTTTTGATTATAAGTTTCGGCTTCTGCTACTGGTAGGAAAAGCTCTTCAACCCCTTTATCGGGTGCAATATTGTTTGGGAAAGTTTTACGTAGGTCTGTTAATGTTGAGTGGGGAAATATTTGCATATAGGCATGAATAATGCCTAAAGCAGTAGCATTTTGAGCTTTTCCAGTTACTTTAATTCTATTTTCCATACTATTTTGTTTTAATATAAATCTATTGGGGAGGGTGATCATTTGTTTTTATTTGATTCCAGTTTTGAGTAGGAATACTATTTTATTTTTTAAGGTTCTATTCCTCTAATTGACTTTTTCATGAAAAGGACTAATAGGGGGTAGAGATAAATATTTTCTTTAATATAAATTAGGTCTTAAATCATTATGATGCAATAATAAAACTCAATTGTGTCTATATTTATGGAATTCCATGTAATTTGATATTCTTTTTCAAGATTGAAATTAGGATGGAGTTTTGCACAAACACTATTGGGGTTTTGCCAGAATTTTTGTTTTAAATGTATGCCATTATTCATACGAAACATATAGTTATTGGATGTGGTTCTTGGTTGTTTAAGGTAGGTTTTATCGTTGGTTACAAAAACAGCTAACCCTCCTTTTACCTGTTTAAAACGATTACGGACAAGTTCTATACGATGTACATCTTTCCAAAAATCATACATTCCTAAATCTTGTGCACCCTGGCTTTTCATGACTTCAATAGGGATATTATTCCCTTCTTTATCCTTTAATTCCTCATCAAAACGAGGCAGTATTTTTTGTACACTTTGAGTCTTGTATTTAAGTTCTATAGGAAGAAATTCACCGTTTTTTTTGACAACAATGTCTAAACGTAATTCATTTTTCCAGATATAATTATCAAGTATCTGATAAGGAACATAATACTCTACATCTATATCATCATAGGCATTGAGGGAATGTTTTAGCCATGTGCTAAGATGCATTTGAAAATCACGTTCATTAAACATTAATTCATTATTGTTTTCCAAAAATGTAATAATGTCATGTTGGACAATTTGATCCAGTTTTTGATTATTGTGTTTTATCATAAGATACTCCATTTATCTCTATCTCTTTCTAAGAGATGGAGATAATATATTACATTTTAATAATTAGATATTTACAATGATTGGTAATTCCTTTTTGATGAACAGTTTTTGTGGATGTATTTCTCAAAGGATTTTTTTAAGCAAAAAAGTTTTTAAAAACTAAATATTTTATATTTTTGCAATTGTTCATCCATCTCTTAGAAAGAGAAATTGGATTTTGCAGATCATTTTCTATAATCCAATTAATCCTATTCGTTTTTTATTTTTTGATAGTGATTTTCTTCATTGTGATGATTGATAAAGATCATTTTTATCTTTAGTGAGGTTATTCTGGAGAATTACTGTATCTTTGTACAAGGATATGTAATCAATAAAATCTTATTATATGAGTAAAGTAATTATTAATTCGTACGAAGAATTTGAAAAACTGTTGGGACAGCAGATTGGTGTATCCGAGTGGCTGGAAGTTTCTCAGGAACGTATTAATCAGTTTGCTGATGCAACTTTAGACCATCAGTGGATTCATGTTGATGTTGAAAGAGCTAAAGCAGAAAGTCCGTTTAAGAGCACTATCGTACACGGTTATCTTACCCTTTCATTGTTGCCTTATTTCTGGAATCAGATTATCGAGGTGAACAACTTGAAAATGATGGTAAACTACGGAATGGATAAAATGAAGTTCGGTCAGGCTGTGTTGTCAGGACAGAAAATTCGTATGGTAGCTCATTTGCATTCACTGGTAAATTTGCGTGGTACTGCAAAGGCTGAAATTAAGTTTGCTATCGAAATAGAAGGAGAAAAGAAAAAAGCACTCGAAGGTATTGCTACTTTCCTTTATTATTTCAACTGATTGTAGACTCATGAAATAAAAGGAAATGCCATTCGGCGCGTAAGCGAAGGATGGCATTTTTTATGTATATATTATGCTGACAAAGAATGAATTGGATACTTATCTCTGTAAATGGGCAGAAGAGTATCATTGTAGTGATTTTATAGCGGCCGATCCGGTACAGTTCCCGCACCGGTATACGGTGAAAGAAGACATCGAAATCAGCGGATTGCTGACAGCGGTATTGAGTTTTGGTAACCGAATTCAGATTCTGAAGAAAGCCGATGAACTGGATAGAATCATGGGGCATGCACCGTTGGCTTATGTTTTGTCCGGAAAATGGAAAGATGATTTTCCGGAATCGGATGGCCGTAGCTTTTATCGTATGCTGTCTTATGCCGATGTTCGTGGATACTTTGAAAAACTATATAGAGTATATGCTGCAGGAAAAACACTGGAAGATGCTTTGAAGGAATACAAGGGTATCCCCATGCAGCAACTGTGTAGTTTTTTAGGAGTTTCCGATCGCAGTCCTCAGAAGAAACTGAATATGTTTTTGCGTTGGATGATTCGTACCGGTTCGCCGGTAGACTTTGGTATCTGGTCTACTATGTCGGCTTCGCAACTCGTCATACCTTTAGATACTCACGTGTGTAGGGTGGCCTATCAGTTGGGGCTGACCGAAAGTGCTTCCTTTTCGCTGAACAATGCGAAAAAGATTACAGCCGCACTGGAAAAAGTGTTTCCCGGCGATCCTTGTCTGGGCGATTTTGCTTTGTTTGGTTATGGAGTAAATCACAAAGAATAAAAGCTTTTCTTATCCCCAATCTTATCGCCGCATAAAGTCGGTTTTGGTACGGAACAAATAGCGGATTTTCATACCTATGCTCCAAAACGGGCGAGCCATATCGAAGAACGGGAATATGCAACAAAGATTTTCCTGTAAGTCTTTTGCTGTATTTCGGAAAACCATCATCAGGCATGCGAAGCGTATCAGCCAAAGCAGAAAGGCTATGGCTACTCCCGTCCACCACTGTTGGAAAATGCTTAATGCTAAAGCACAGAGTGTAGTCAACTGGAAAAGAATGCATGTGCCGGTTTCTATGGCATTCATCAGTCGGGAAACACCTTTGTAATAGTGTCCGGTAACTAAATGATTCATTTGTTCTTCGTACCAAATGCGTTTAAAAGGAGGTACCGGCATGCGGACGATACTTTCTGCTTCTGTAGCCACTTGTGTATTTTCTTTTCTTGCTACGGCATTGATAAACAGATCGTCTTCCCCACGTTGCAGTTGTAAGTGGTCGGAGAATCCTTTGTGGCGTTCGTATAGGCTTTTCCGGTATGCTAAGTTTCTTCCTATACCCATATACGGACATCCAGCTAAAGCACTGCCTAAGAAACGTAAAGAATGGAAGAACTCGATTGTTGTAATTTTACGTGCAAACCATCCGGATTGAGGCAGGTAGTTGCTATACCCCAATACGATATCAGTCTTGTCATCAAAATGTCCAGCCATACTTTTCAGCCAGTTCTTGCTTGTCGGACGACAATAAGGCTCTGTAAAGACAAGCCATTCGTATCGGCTAGCGCGTATTCCCATTGCTATGCCAAGCTTTTTCCGGCTCACATATCTGGCACTTTCCGGGATGAAGCTCTGATAAAGATTCTGATAACGTAAAGACAGGCGTTTCAGTATGTCATCGTCTTCACCTGCCGACTTATCATTGATAACAATAACTTCAAACTCCGGATAGTCCTGTTCGAGAATAGCCGGAAGATTTTCTTCTAATGCTTTTCCTGAATCTTTAGTGACAATAATTACTGAGATAGGAGGATATTGTATCGGAGCAGGGGAGGTGTTGCGGCGAGCACAGTGGATACGGTTGTATACGCCAAAGATATAATATAACTGGATTAGAAATAGTATTCCACATAACCCAATGGATAGGGTAGAGAGTGTACAGATATCAGTTGCTTCCATTGTTTATTTTTCATTGAACGGTGCAAAAGTAATGAAAAATATCGGGCTGTGTTCTCTTTAAAAAGAAAAAGACTGCTTCATGCAGAAACAGTCTTTTATAAAATATAGATAGAGCTATATCTTTATACTAGTTCATCCGAAGTATATCCTTGTGGCAGGTTTCGGCAGTTGTATCCCGAAGCCATAATTTCCCCGTATGCACCGGCAGAACGCAGTGCAATGAGGTCTCCTCGTTTCACCTTATTCAAGTCGATTGCTTTACCAAACACATCCGATGATTCGCAGATAGGTCCTACTACGTCGTATGTTTCTACAGCTTCTTCGGAAGTGATATTTTCAATTTTGTGATATGCCTGATAGAGTGCAGGACGAATCAGGTCGGTCATACCACCGTCTACAATAGCAAACTGCTTGTTGGTACCTTGTTTTACATAAACCACCTTGGTGATGAGACTACCACACTGTCCTACTACCGCGCGTCCCAATTCGAAATGCAGGGTTTGCTGTGGGCGCAGACGCAGGTGTTTATGATAAGTAGCAAAATACTCGGCAAAGTTAGGGATTGGCTGACGGTTGGGGTGTGCGTAGTCTATACCTAAACCACCACCTACATTGATATGTTCTACAATGATTTGGCGTGCATACAGTTTCTCCTGCAATTCATTGATACGGTTGCAAAGAGCTACAAAGTCTCCCATGTCCAGAATCTGTGAGCCAATGTGGAAATGCAAACCTACAAAGTTGACGTTTTTCATTTCCAAAGCGCGGTCGATGATACCATCCATATCTTTCATACTGATACCGAACTTGTTTTCAGCCAAACCGGTAGTAATATTGGCATGTGTATGTGCACCTACGTCTGGATTGATACGGAAAGCTACGCGAGCTATTTTACCTTTCTTTTCGGCCAGCTCATTGATAACTTCCAATTCGGGTACCGATTCTACATTGAAGCAGAAAATATCATAGTCTAACCCCAAATTGATTTCCCAGTCGGTTTTACCAACTCCGGCATATACAATCTTGCTGGCAGGAAATCCTGCTTTGATAGCGGCTTTGATTTCTCCTCCGCTCACGCAGTCTGCCCCCAGTCCGCTTTCACGGATAATGCTCAATACCTTAGGATTTGCATTGGCTTTTACTGCATAATGTACACAATATTTGCTATATTTTCCTGCTTCAGTTTTTATTGCTTGCAATGTGTCGCGCAGCAGGTTGGCATCATAATAATAAAAAGGTGTTTCTAGTTCCCTGAATTTGTTAATCGGAAATGTTCCTTTCATACTTGTTTAGTCTTTATATATTATAAGTGAAAAATAAAAGCGGATGACGCGGCTTGAGTGAAACCGTACCATCCGCTTATGTCAATGAGGGATAATCAATTATTTATGATTAAATAATACGTCGCTAAGTGACTGTAATGCTTTTTTCTTATCTGATTCACGAATCAGGAAAGAAATGTTGTAATTGCTTCCGCCGAAAGAAATCATACGTACCGGAATATCTCGCATGGCATCCAAAGCTTTTGCTTCGAAGCCTACGTTTTCCCATTCCAAATCACCTACTACGCATACGATACACATATCGTGGTCTACAGTTACAGTACCGTATTTCTTCAAGTCATCGATGATTTCATTCAAATGCTTGGTGTTGTCTATCGACATTGATACACCTACTTCCGAAGTACAAACCATGTCGATGGCAGTCTGGTAGCTTTCAAAAATTTCGAAGACTTTACGCAAGAATCCGTGAGCCAATAACATACGGCTCGATTTGATTTTGATAGCTGTAATATTATCCTTTGCTGCTACTGCTTTGATTTTACCTTTTTCAGTGTCGTTTGAAATCAGTGTACCTGGAGCTGCAGGTTCCATAGTGTTGAGCAAACGTACCGGAATATTAGCGTATTTAGCAGGCTGTACACAAGTTGGATGCAAAATCTTAGCACCGAAATAAGCCAATTCTGCAGCTTCTTCGAAGTGCAACTGACGTACCGGAGAAGTATGGTCAACAATACGTGGGTCGTTGTCGTGCATACCGTCGATATCTGTCCAAATCTGAATTTCAGATGCATTGACAGCCGCACCAATCAGTGAAGCGGTATAGTCGCTTCCTCCACGCTGCAGGTTGTCTATTTCTCCATATGCATTGCGGCAGATAAATCCTTGAGTAATGTAGATTTCCTGTCCGGGATGTTCTTCCAACTGTACGGCAAGTTTTTCGCGGATGTATGTAAGATCCGGTTCACTGTTCTTGTCTGTGCGCATGAATTCCAATGCAGGCAATAAAACAGCTTTTACCCCCTGTTCGCACAGATAGTTGGTAACCATATTTGTAGAGATGATTTCACCTTGTGCAAGGATTACTTTCTCTTCAAATAAAGTAAATAAATCTTTTGTAAAAGAACGGATATAATCGAATACAGATTTTACAAATTCTGATGTTTTCTGTTTATATTCTTCGGTAGAATAAAGTTCCTCGATGTGCTGTTTATATTTGGCTTCCAGCTTGTTGATGACTTCGTTTGCACCTTCGGGATTCTTTTTATAAAGATAATCCGAAATTTCAACTAAGGTATTTGTTGTACCTGACATTGCAGATAAAACTACAATTTTCTGTTCACCGTCAGTAATCAATTTGGCAACATCCTTCATTCTCTGAGCAGAGCCTACCGATGTTCCTCCAAACTTTAAAACTTTCATTTTCTTGTTCCGAATTTTTAATTGTTCTATAATAATTTTAGCGCACAAATATAGTGATAAAATGAATACAAACTCTTTTTTATCAATAAAATGTACGATGGTTGACTTTTTTTATAAATCACTAACTCCTTGTAGCTTGTGCTGTTCACATCGATATACCTTTCCCGGATATTCTGTGAGAAAACTCAAGTTATGGGTTGTCATGATAATAGCTGAGCCTTGTTGGCAGATTTGATGCAGCAACTCAACGATTTTATTGCCTGTTTCTATATCCAGATTTCCTGTGGGTTCATCGGCAATGATGATTTCAGGTTTGTTGAGGATGGCCCTTGCTATGACAATACGTTGCTGCTCTCCTCCCGATAATTCGTTAGGCATCTTATATCCTTTATTGCTCATTCCTACTAATTCCAGAACTTCCTGTATACGGTTGCGTATGTCGGTCTTGTTTTTCCAACCGGTGGCTTGGAGTACAAACTCCAGATTTTCGTATACAGAACGGTCTGTCAACAGCTGGAAATCCTGAAAAACGATCCCCAACTTTCTGCGTAAATCAGCTATTTGTTTTTGTTTGATAGTACGCATGTTGTAGCCTAATACAGTAGCCTCTCCTCCGGCAATGTCCAATTCGCCATAGATAGTTTTCAGAAAAGTTGATTTACCTGTTCCTACTTTTCCTATCAAATAGATGAATTCTCCTTTGTGTAATTCGAAATTTACCTGATTCAAAATACCAAGGGCCTGCTGGTTGATATCTACTCCTTTATAAGAGATGAGAAGTGTTTCTTCCATGTATACTGAATTTGATTAATGCTTCTTCCAGTTTTCACTATGACGCTCTTTCAATTCCCGTGCAAGATCTTCGATACGATAACCTTTAGAGGTAAGCAATACGATGAGGTGATAAAGTAAATCGGCTCCTTCGTAAATGAGTCGTTCATCTGTGCCGTTGCATGCTTCGATGACAGTTTCTACAGCTTCTTCACCTACTTTCTGTGCCATTTTGTTGACGCCTGACTGAAACAGACTAGTGGTATATGATTTCTCCGGCATCTCTTCATGACGTTTGTCGATGAAATCTTGTAACTCTTTCAGGAACATGATGTCCTGTTCATTCTTTTCTCCCCAGCAAGTATCACTTCCAGTATGACATACCGGTCCTTCGGGGTGTACTTTGATGAGAAGAGTATCATTGTCGCAGTCAGACTGTATAGATACTACATGGAGAAAATTTCCACTTTCTTCTCCTTTAGTCCACAGACGGTTTTTAGTACGGCTGAAGAATGTCACTTTATTGCTTTCTACTGTTTTACGGTAAGCTTCTTCGTTCATAAAGCCCAGCATCAGTACTTTCTGGGTATAATTGTCCTGAATGATGGCCGGAATCAATCCGTTCATTTTCTTGAAATCGAGTGTCATAATGTGTTCTTTTTTTTAATTCTTACATTGATACCTTCTGAGCAAAGATATTGTTTTAATTCGGGAATTTTTATTTCTCCAAAGTGAAAAACACTGGCAGCAAGTGCAGCACTGGCTTTTCCTTCTGTAAAAGCTTCTTTTATATGTTCTTTGCTGCCGGCTCCTCCCGATGCGATAACAGGGATGGTCAGTCGTTCACTTAATTGAGCCAGTGCAGTGTTAGCATATCCCTGTTTAATGCCATCGTGGTCCATACTGGTAAACAGAATTTCTCCGGCTCCCCGTTCGTTGGCTTCATGAGCCCAGGCAAATAGATCCAAATCTGTTTCTATTCGTCCTCCATTCAAAAAACATCTCCATCCATGCTCGGTTTGGCGGGCATCAATGGCAACAACGCAAACCTGTGAACCGAAATGTCTTGCTATTTCGTCAATCAGTTGTGGAGTACGGATGGCTGAAGAGTTGATAGAAATCTTGTCGGCACCTGCATTCAGTAACCGTTCTACATCCTTTAACTCGTGAATTCCTCCTCCTACTGTAAAAGGGATATTAATCTGTGCTGCTACCTGTTCCACAAGATGTGTAAAAGTCTTTCTGTTTTCATGGCTGGCGGTAATATCCAGATATACCAACTCGTCTGCTCCTTGCTCGCTATATATGCGTCCTAATTCTACAGGGTCGCCTGCTTGTCGGAGATTGATAAAGTTGGTACCTTTTACAGTTTGTCCGTCTTTGATGTCCAAACAAGGGATAATTCTTTTGGCTAACATATTATATGTATTGTTTTCAAACGTTTATAGGTAACGGCTTAACTCTTTGATGGAAATACGTCCTTCGTATAACGCTTTTCCGATTACTACAGCAGGAACACCTATCTCGTGTAACTTCAGAATGTCATCTATACTACTGACTCCTCCACTAGCTATTAGGTAAAGGTCTGGGTAAGCCGACATAATTTGCTGGTAGAGTGCTGTAGAAGGTCCTTCCAGCATTCCGTCACGGCTAATGTCGGTACACAATACTTTTGAGATACCTTTGCTACGGTAGTTTTCCAAGAAAGGCATCAGTTCTTGTGAACTTTCTTCTTTCCATCCAGCAATGGCAATTTTTTCGTTTTTTACATCAGCCCCAAGGATAATTTTTTCGTTTCCATATTGAGTAAGCCATCGTGAGAAAAGCTCCGGTTGTTTCACGGCTACACTACCCAATGTAACCATTTGAGCACCGTTGTCAAATGCGATGATGAGATCTTCGTCGCTTTTTATACCACCTCCAAAGTCGATGACAAGAGAAGTACGGCTGGCTATTTGCTCTAAAATGCGATAGTTGACTACATGATGAGAAGCTGCTCCATCTAAGTCGACAATATGCAATCGTTTGATGCCATAAGATTCAAATTCTTTGGCTACTTCTACCGGGTGAGTATGATATATCTGTTTTGAAGAATAGTCACCTTGTGATAAACGTACACATTTTCCATCTATAATATCAATGGCTGGGATAAGTTCTATCATGGTTATTTGTATTATAGTTATATTATAGGTTTAAGAAATTGACAAGAATCTGTTCTCCTGTCTTTCCGCTCTTTTCAGGGTGGAATTGTGTTGCATAAAAATTATCTTTGTGTAAAGCAGCACTAAACGGCAGGATATAATCGGTCTGGGCAGCGGTATATTCATTGACCGGTACATAATAGCTATGTACGAAGTATACAAACTCATTATCTTCCATCCCCTTAAACAGGTCACTGTCTAAATGTGTAAGTGTATTCCATCCCATATGAGGAACTTTGTCTTCTTGTTGGGTTGGTATAAAGCGCTTGACCGGTGTATGAAAGATTCCCAAACAATCTGTATTTCCTTCCTCCGAATAATCGCACATAAGCTGCATTCCCAGGCAAATACCCAATACCGGTTGCTTCAGCTCTTTGATTAGCTGGTCTAAGTGCTGGGAGCGCAAATAATTCATAGTTGTTTCCGCTTGTCCTACTCCCGGAAAAATAATTTTATCGGCACCGGATATAACTTCTTTATCGGCAGTAATCAGAGCTTCTATACCCAAACGCTGTAAGCTGTGCTGTACAGAAAAAATATTTCCGGCATTGTATTTGATAATTGCTACTTTCATGATGTTATATTCTTTCTTGGGATATGCGTGCAAAAATAACGAATTATTGTATATTATCTAATATTAATAACATAAAGTTCGTTATAGTAGTATTTAATTAGTAAAAATGCCACTGATTAGGCTATGCCGTATGGTTGGGATGAAAATACTTTTGGATGGGAGTAAGAAGCTTTTATGAAAATATATATGATGTATTTTGTTGGGTAAGTCTTTGTTTATTTGTACTTTTATTCCTAATAAATAAATTTAAAGTGATGAAAGTATTGGTTGTAGTAGATATGCAGCACGATTTTGTGGATGGAGCCTTAGGAACTTCTGAAGCAAAACAGATTGTAGAAAATGTGAAAAAGAAAGTAGAGTTGTATTGGAGTGTGGGAGATAAAGTGATATATACCCAAGATACGCACGCCACCAATTATTTGCAGACACAAGAGGGTAGAAACCTGCCGGTAGAACATTGCTTGAAAAATTCTTGGGGATGGGAGATTCTGTCTGAAGTTTATAAAACGGGTGCTCCTGTCGTTGAAAAGAAAGGATTTGGTTCTTTGGAACTGTCGGATATGATTGCTGGCATAGGAGAAGTAGAATCTATCGAACTGGTGGGTTTGTGCACAGATATCTGCGTCATATCCAATGCGATGATTTTGAAGTCCCGTTTCCCGGAGATACCGATATCAGTTGATGCATCCTGCTGTGCAGGAGTTACCCCAGAGAGTCATGCCAATGCCTTACGTGCCATGCAGATGTGTCAGATTCAGGTAATGTCATGATTTTAGGGTAAATCAGTTTCTTGAAAAGAAGCGCTTTAGGTAGATTGAATATAAATTCCTATCTTTGCGCTGTTTTTTTAAAGAGCAACGATCTATGGATGTAAAGAAACTGACGCCGATTGTAAATAAACCGAATGGATGGGCTTTGATGCCTCTTGTTGTATTCCTATGCCTTTATCTGGTGATATCGCTGATAGTCAATGATTTTTATAAGGTGCCTATCACCGTTGCGTTTCTGGTTGCATCTGTTTATGCTGTTGCTGCTACAAAAGGGCTGAGCCTGAACGACCGCATATTGCAGTATTCGCAGGGAGCTGCCAATAAGAACATCATGCTGATGATATGGGTGTTTATTCTGGCAGGAGCATTTGCTCACTCGGCTAAGGCAATGGGAGCGATTGATGCAACAGTAAATCTGACGTTGATGCTGTTGCCTGATAATTTACTGTTAGCCGGTATTTTCATTGCGTCTTGTTTTATTTCTCTTTCTATAGGTACTTCCGTAGGAACCATTGTGGCCTTAGTACCGGTGGCAACCGGTATTGCTTCGAAGACAGGAGTTGATATGGCTTTTATGACAGCGTTGGTTGTGGGAGGTGCTTTCTTTGGCGATAACCTTTCTTTTATCTCTGATACGACAATTGCGGCTACCCGAACACAGGGATGTCTGATGAAAGATAAATTCCGGGTAAACTCTATGATTGCCATACCAGCTGCTTTGTTGGTTTGTATTTATTACATCATATATGGAATGCATATTGAAACGGTGAACGAGGTACAGCAGATTGAGTGGGGAAAGGTGTTGCCTTATCTCATTGTGCTTGGCACTGCAGTGATTGGAGTGAATGTAGTCCTTGTTTTATTGTTGGGACTTATCTCTACTGGAGTGATTGGTATGATATACGGACAGTTTGATTTGTTCAGTTGGTTTGGGGCAATGGGAAGTGGAATTACCGGTATGGGCGAACTGATTGTCATTACTTTGATGGCAGGGGGAATGCTCGAACTGATTCGTTTTAATGGAGGAATAGATTATGTGTTGCATTGTCTTACGTTGCGTGTAAAAAGTAAACGGGCTGCCGAATTAGGGATTGCAGCTTTAGTAAGTTTTGCGAATGTATGCACAGCCAATAATACTATTGCCATCATTACAGTAGGTCCATTAGCAAGCAATATCGCAGAGCAGTTCCGTATAGACAAGCGAAAAAGTGCCAGTCTTTTGGATATCTTTTCCTGTGTAGTACAAGGACTTATTCCATATGGAGCACAAATGCTTTTTGCTGCAGAATTAGCCGGACTTTCTCCTATTAATATAATGGAGTATTTATATTATCCGATGGTATTGGGAGGAGTGGCTTTATTGAGTATTTTGTTCCGATACCCCAGACGCTATTCTTAATCTTTTTGTTTTTAAACCGACCGGTTGGTTTAAAAAACAAAAGACATTGTTTGTTATTTTAAAAAAATATACTACCTTTGCACCGCAAATAAGGATGGTTCCGTAGCTCAGCTGGATAGAGCAACGCCCTTCTAAGGCGTGGGTCCTGCGTTCGAATCGCAGCGGAATCACAAAAGCTTTACAATCACAAGGATGGTTCCGTAGCTCAGCTGGATAGAGCAACGCCCTTCTAAGGCGTGGGTCCTGCGTTCGAATCGCAGCGGAATCACTGAAAAAAGAGACAATTCTTTCTGTTTGGGAATGGGTGGTCTCTTTTTTCTTTTTATGTGTATTATTAAATTTAATATCTTTATCACTTCACAGTAGATTATTTCAGTTTTTATATAAACAAATCTAGAGATGGTTACATATATAACAAAAGGGAATATCTTCAAACTTGCCGGAGTGCATGCTTATGCGCACGGGTGCAATTGTGCTGGGGCTATGGGGAGAGGTATTGCTGTACAGTTTAAAGAGCGTTATCCGGAAATGTACCGGGAGTATTTACGCAGGTGTAAAGTCGGGGAATTTTGTCCCGGAGACGTTTACTTGTATAAGAATGGGAAAGAGGCTGTCTTTAATTTGGGTACAGAAAAGCATTGGAGGCTTGGGGCGGAACTTTCTTTTGTGGAACAATCGTTGACGGGTATGGTAGAGTTGGCGAAAGCACATCATATCGATCGGATAGCATTACCCCGTATCGCAGCCGGTTTAGGAAAATTGGACTGGGAAGAAGTAAAAACAGTTATCAATCGGGTAGCGGGAGATGAGGCTGAGGTTGAGCTACTTGTTGTAGAGGAATATGAGCCTTAAGAGAATGCTATTTTAGAACTTCTGTTTGCGTATGTAAAGGGAATCGTTTACTTTTGTTTACTCTAAATATTAGATGAACTATGAATACATTTGAACACATTCTTTGTCAATTTCCGGAAATCGGTACCGTGAAAGAAGTTGCTCCTTTGACTTCCGGTATTATTAATCAGACTTATTTGGTAAAAACAGCCGAACCGGCTTCACCCGATTATATTTTGCAACGTATCAATCATCAGGTCTTTACTGATGTTCCTCTTTTGCAGCATAACATAGAACTGGTAACCCAGCATATCCGTCGTAAGCTTGAAGAACGTGGTGAAAAGGATATAGACCGGAAGGTATTACGCTTTGTTCCGTCTGCTGCAGGAGCGACTTACTTTTTCGATGGAGAAAGTTATTGGAGAGTTTCTGTATTTATTCCGGATTCGGTTACTCAAGATGCGGTTACACCGGAATCTTCTTATCTGGTAGGATTGAAATTTGGTGAGTTTGAGGCAATGCTTGCCGATTTGCCGGAAACTCTGGGAGAAACTATTCCCGATTTTCATAACATGGAGTTTCGTCTGCGCCAGTTGAATGATGCAGTAGCAGCTGATGCTGCAGGACGTCTGCACGAGGTAAAAAGTCTGGTAGATGATATACTTCGTGATGCCGAAGAAATGTGCTGTGCGGAGCGTTTGTATAGGGAGGGAAAATTACCTAAACGTGTTTGTCATTGTGACACCAAAGTAAGCAACATGCTTTTCGATAAAGAAGGAAATGTGCTTTGTGTTATTGATTTGGATACAACAATGCCCAGCTTTGTCTTTTCCGATTTTGGTGATTTCCTTCGTTCGGCAGCCAATACTACCCGTGAAGATGATCCTGATATAGAAAAAGTATCTTTCAATCAAACTATTTTTGAGGCTTTTGCAAAAGGATACATCGAATCAGCCAAAGCTTTTCTTACTCCCTGCGAAACAGAATTGCTGCCTTATGCAGTAGCATTGTTCCCCTACATGCAGGCAGTACGCTTCCTTACAGACTATATAAATGGAGATACCTATTATCGTACTGATTATCCGGCGCACAACTTGGACCGTACCCGCAATCAGTACAAACTGTATTGTGAAGTACAGAAGGCTATGCCGGCCATGAAGCAGTATATCGCTTCGCTTCTATAAAGATTTTGTATGTTGTCTACAGCCCTGTTCTGGCGGTATAGATAAGCTTAAAAAACGCGACTTGTATCGTGAGCTCACGTTACTTGTATCGTTGGCTTCTGTGACTAATCACGTAAGCTTACGATACAAGTAACGTTTTTTTAGTCATTAGACCGATTGAGAGGAGTCGTATCCATCTTCCGAAGAATGCGTGGAAACTGCATGGCAAATATGGCAGTACAGCAGATGGCAGCTACTGCATCAGAGATTCCTTCTGCAGCAAAGACTCCGGTCATACCCATAAAACGTGGAAGCAGTAATGCCAGGGGAACCAGCAGAAATACTTTGCGGAGCAAGGCGATAAATACGGATACTTTAGCCTGTCCCAGTGCGACGAACATATTCTGACAAGCTCGTTGAAGTCCGAATATGGTCATACCTGCCAGGAAAATAGGCATGAGTTGGGATACGGTTTGGATGAGTCTTTCATCGTTGGTAAAGGCTGAGGCAATGGTTGATGGAAAAATAATCATGCACACAACTGATACGCAGTTGAAAGTAAACATTACCGTAACGGCTACTTTGAAACAGGATTTTACGCGTTCGCGATAATGATGCCCGTAGTTGTAACTGGCTACAGGAACAAAGCCTTGTGCAAAACCGGTCAGTGGTACACTGACAAACAGCATCGCACTCTGCATGATGGCTAGTGCACTGATGTAAATGTCACCGTATGCCTTTAAGGTTCCGTTCAGGACAAAGCCAACCAAGCTTTCTGTGCTGGCCATAATAAAAGGGGATACACCTAGGGCTAAGATGGAGAGAATTACATTCCAGTTCAGTTTCATGTATTTTCGTTCCAGTCGGAGAGAGGCACGCGAAGAGGTGAGAAAAGAAAGTACCCATATTGCACTACAAGCTTGAGAAAGTATCGTAGCCAGAGCAGCTCCCTTTACCCCCATCTGAAAGGTGAAAATAAAAAGTGGATCGAGAATGATGTTGAGTAAGGCTCCGATGAGAACCGAGTACATGGCAATAGTCGGACGTCCCTGGGTATTGATAAAGGGATTTAGTCCTACAGATACTTCCACAAACAGAGTACCCAAAAGATAAATGGACAAGTAATCCATTGCATAACCGATTGTATGGTCGGAGGCACCTGTAAAGCGTAGAATCGGTTCCATGAACAGATAAGTCAATCCGGAAGTGAGAACCGTAAAAATAAGCAGTAGTACAAATCCATTACCCAAAATTCTTCCGGCACGCACACGATCGCCTTGCCCCAAAGCAATAGCGGCCAGTGGAGAGCCACCAGCCCCTACAATAGCCGAAAATGAGGAAATAAGAATTATAATGGCTCCAGTTACTCCAATGCCGGCTAAAGCATCAGTTCCTATGTGGGGAATATGCCCGATATAAATCCGGTCTACAATGTTGTATAATAAGTTCACTAACTGAGCAGCTACAGCCGGAAGTGCCATCTTGAAGACAAGAGGTAGTATACGGTCTGTACCTAAACGTTCCTCGTATCGGTTGTTCATGTGATTACAGTTTACTTTATGTTTTCCTTATCTGTCTCATCTGATGGGACAGGAGATGGAGTAGCAGAGGGCGAGGAAGCAGTTTTTGGGTTTTGTACCTTTCGCTTTTTACTTCGCCGTGTTTTTTCCCATGCTGCTTTGCGGGCTTCGTATAGCTCGCGTTGCCTTTCCAGATAATTGTCGGCCATATTATATTTTTTTATTTATAGTCTGGTAGTTTTATTAAGAAGATAATAGTCAAGAATGGTCATGGCTGCCATTGCTTCAACAATAGGAACGGCACGTGGAAGTACGCAGGGATCGTGTCTGCCTCTGGCTTTCAGTATCGTTTCATTTCCCAGACGGTCTACGGTAGGCTGTTCCATAAGAACCGTAGCCACAGGTTTGAAGGCTACTCGGAAGTAAATATCTTCACCGTTACTGATACCACCTTGTATTCCTCCTGAACGGTTGGTACGCAAGGCAATCTTTCCATTCTCATTATAGAAAATATCATTTTGCTCACTTCCTTTTTGTTCCATGCTGCCAAATCCTTGTCCGTATTCAAATCCTTTTACGGCATTAATACTAAGCATGGCATTACCCAAAGCTGCATGCAGTTTTCCGAATACAGGCTGACCCAATCCTATGGGGCATCCTTTGATTACACAACTGATGACACCTCCGATAGTATTTCCTTCTCCTTTTATTTTGTAGATATAGTCAGCCATTTTTGCTGCCAGTTCCTGATCCGGACAGCGTACTGAATTTTCTTCTATTCGGGTAAGGTCGTACTGTGTGTAGTCTTTTTCTAAAATGTAAGGGCCCACTTGAGAGGTGAAAGCAGTTATCTGGATACCCGGTTGGCGCAAAGCCAATTTGGCTAATGCACCGGCTACCACTCGTGCAATAGTTTCACGGGCAGATGAACGACCTCCACCACGGTGGTCGCGTATGCCATATTTTTCTGTATAAGTATAATCTGCATGCGAGGGACGATATACATCCTTCATATTGTCGTAATCGTTGGAGTGTTGGTTGGTATTCCATACAGCAAAGCCGATGGGGCATCCAGTCGATACACCTTCATAGATACCGGAAAGGAATTCTACTTCGTCAGCCTCTTTGCGAGCCGTTGTAATAGCTGATTGTCCTGGTCGGCGTCGGTTTAATTCTTGTTGGATAAAATCCATGTCAATTACAATCCCGGCTGGGAATCCATCAATTACTCCTCCTATAGCTTTCCCATGCGACTCTCCAAAGCTTGTGAGTCGAAATAGGTTTCCAAATGTATTATTGTACATGTTTTTGTTTTCTCTTGTTCGATAAATGTCATTTAAAATTTGCTTCCGGCTCCACCGCCTCCAAAGTCTCCTCCTCCAAAATTACCGCCACTGAAACCGCCACCACGACTGCCACCTCCAAATCCACCGCCAAAGAATGGACCGCCAAGGAAAGGACCACCGCTTCCGCCATGGTGATGGAAATCGTCGTCTCTTTTACGCTGCTGTCGTCGTTGAGTATATCCGCAATTGCTGCAGCGGTATACTGTTTCTTCCGTGCGTATTCCGTTTATTCGCTCAATGGTACGGCTGGAAAGCGGGCGAAGTGTGTGCTTGTGGCAATTCGGGCATTTGCTGCGCTGTCTTACCATATACCATAAGGCCAGTGGAACAACTACGAAGCAGCAAATCAAGATACCTATCAGCAACAAGCCGCTTTCTCCTTCTGGTGTTTGTAATGTCAGAGGAGTACCCGTTCCGTCTAGCTGCTTGCGTATAGCTTGTACACCAGCCAGCATACCTTGATCCCAATTGCCTTCGGAAAAATATTTGTTCATGTACCTTTCCTGGATACGTTTGCAGAGTGCGTCGGGCAAGTCGCCTTCAAGTCCGTATCCTGTAGCGAACTGAATGCATCTTTCTCCTGTGACCAGCAGAATTACCAGACCGTTGTCTTTCCCTTTCTGGCCTACGCCGTTTTCTCTTCCTAACCGGTATGCAAAGTCAAAGCAGTCGCCTCCTTCTATTTGGTTGACTGCTACAACCAAGGTCTGTATTCCGGTTTGTTGCTCCAAACGGTAAAGGGTAGTGTCGATAGTCATTACAGTTGCATCCGATAGAATACCATCCGGATTGCTGACATATCGCATGCGGTTTTCAAGATGAACCATGGGGACATCCTCTACCCGATATTCCTTTGCTGTTGCGTACAGACAACTGAGTTGAAGTAGTAGGAGGTATAAGAAGGTTTTCAGTTTCATAAAATCAGAATTTTACTTCCGGTGCTTTTTCGCTGCCTTCTTCAGCTTCAAAGTATGGATGTTTTTCGAATCCGAACATACCGGCTACGATATTGCGTGGAAACTTACGGATTGCCGTATTATATCCACGTACAGTTTCGTTAAATTTACGACGTTCTACACTGATTCTGTTTTCTGTACCTTCCAACTGTGCTTGTAGTTCTTTAAAGTTTTCGTTGGCTTTCAGTTCAGGGTAGTTTTCTGTTACAGCCAGCAAACGGCTTAGAGCGCTGCCTACTTCACCTTGTGCACGCTGGTAGGCTTGCATCTTTTCCGGAGTCAAATCGTCTATGCTTACAGTAGTCTGTGTAGCTTTGGCGCGTGCCGATACTACTGCATCAAAAGTCTCTTTTTCGTGTGTTGCATATCCTTTGACTGTATTTACAAGATTTGGAATAAGGTCTGAACGACGCTGATATTGGTTTTCTACGTTGCTCCATGCTGTACTGACAGCTTCTTCTTGAGCTACCATCGAGTTGTAAGTAGAAGTGAAGTATATTGCAATGACAGCAATAATTGCAATGACAGGAATAACTGCAATAACGATAATCCAAGTTTTTTTCATGCTTTTGTTTTGTTTTTGATTTGTTTATTTACAAACATAACAAAAAATGCTGGAATAATCGAGGAGGAAATTTAAATTTTCGAATAAAGTTACGGTCTAAAACGTCTTTTAACCTATGTAATGAGTTGAAGGAATATACTATAAAAAAAGTTCAGCCAACATCTTAAAGATATTGGCTGAACTTTTATATGAGTTTCTATTTCCTGATTTAGAAGAACAAATAGCGTTTGTCTACGATTTCGTTCTTTTCTCTCAGTTCATAAATGCATTGCTGAGGAGCATAACGAGAAATCATATTGACTAATGTTGCTTGTTCTGTCTTGCTGTCCAATGTTTCAGCATTCTTATTCTTGTTGTAAACTTGAATCATATAAACGCCTGCATTACCTTTAATTGGAGCAGAAGTTGTGTTTACAGCAGTTTTAGAAGCCACAGCACTAATAACAGGTTCGCTTGCTCTTGTGACAGAGATATATGCTGGAGCTGAGAATGTAACGTGTTTTACAGAGTCGCTTACAGCATCTTTCATTCCTTTAACCTGTGCTAAAGTATTGAAGCCTTTCATTTCAGCCATGATCTTTTCTGCTTTCTTGTCGCGGATAATTTCGCTTCTCAACATGTCAGAAACCTGATTGATGTTGGTGTATCCGGCAGGGTTGATAGTTTCCAATGCTACTACCATCAAATGGTCATTTTCACCACATTCATACAAAGGTGATACTTCACCTTCTTTTGCATCAAATACCCATTTCAAAGCTTCACGAGTTGATTTTACACCACCTACATAGTGTTCGTCGCTTCTGAAGTTCATACGTGGAAGTACAGTATATCCGTTTTCTTCTGCGTTTTTCTCCAAAGCTTCGATTGTAGTGCTTTGTGCAACAAACTGGCTGAACTTGTTGTAAGTGTCGTTGTAAGTTTCTTTGCTGAATTCTACCGGACATTTTACAATAGCCACTTTGTATTTATTCTGCATTTGTTTTTTGTTCATTACCTGCAGAATGATATTAGACTGTCCAATCTTCAAGTTAGAAATTTCAGAAACAGGCTGTTCAATCAAAGCGTTGATCAGAGTTGCATTGTCTGCATCCACTGTTGTACCTTCCCAACCTCTTGCGTTAATCCAAGTAGCTTCTCCTGTCTGTGCATATTTCTTTGCAACTTCTGCGAAATCTGCTCCAGTTTTCAGTGCATTATAGATACTGTCTGCCAATTCAGTTGTTTTTTCATCTGTATCAGCATATACCTGGATCTGACGGAACTGGATAGAATCCGGTGCACTTACTTTAGCTACAATTTTGAATGCATTGTATGAATCGTCTGTCTGATTATAGTAAGGTCCATATACTTCATTCACAGAAGTAGAATCCAAACGGCTTGCTACATCATTAGGAAGTGCAGATTTGCTGACAGGGATATCTGAATATGCAATAGTAGAACCTGTTGAACGTACGAAAGATACATAATCTTTTGTAGTGCTGATAAGCTGGTTTGTATATTCAGTAACTTCTTCCTGTACTGCTTTGCGGTCAGCATCTGAAGGAACAACGCGTACATCTACATATTTAATATTACGTGTTTCTACTGGTTGTTTGAAAGATTCTTTTTTAGAATCGTACAGTTTCTTGATTTCCTCTTTTGAAACAGTAATAGTAGAATCACTGATAGAAGAGTAAGGAACTGCAGCCAAAAGCATATCAGTCTGTTCTGTGCGTGCATTGAATGCATCTTCTGCAGCAACCGGATTAGAGATCAGAGATTTTCCGATCAAGTTCTGATATTTTTCTGCCAACAGAGTTTCTGAAAGGGTTTTTTCAATGAAATTCCAGAAATTACCCATCTTCTGATAATATTCCACATATTGAGCAGGCATTTTGTTTGCATCCAGATTTGCATAATCTACGAGGAATTTTTTCAGCATATCCTTATCAAATGCACCTGTCTGAGGATTGCGGAACGGAGTCTGCATCAACAGAGGATGAGAACCTGCATTGATAACGGCCTGCAATTCTGCTTTAGTAACCTGCAAACCTAACTTTTTAGCTTCGTTTGCTATTACTTCGTTGGTTACGTATGTATTCCATACTTGGTCTTTTATGTTTGTCAACTGGTCTTCGTTCAGAGAGTTTAAACCGTTTGTCAGTTTAATTACCTCACTTAATTCGTCTACCATTTGTTGATACTCCTGTGCGGAAAGTGTTTTTCCATTAACTTCCCCTACGTCTTGTTTACCTTGATGTGGTTGGAGTATTTTCCAAGCATCGCCTGCGATAAATGCAAACAAGGCAAGACCAATTACAATGACCAATAAAGGTCCTTTGCTTCTAATTGTTTGTAAAGTTGCCATTTAAAGTTATTTTTTATTATTATGTTTTCTTCATTTAGGGCACGAAGATACAAAAAATGCAAATTAATATCTATTTTATGGTAAAAAAAACAGCTATTTATTTACTTTCAGTTTGACTAATTCAATTTTAGTGCTTGTCACTTTAATTATTTTAAACTGAAATGGCTGGATATTTATGATTTCATGCACCTTTGGTATGCTTTGGTATTCGTGTAAGATAAATCCTCCGATAGTTTGGTAATCATCGCTTTCTGGTAAACCTAAATCAAAAAGTTCATTGGCTTTTTCTATTTCCAATCTTCCGGATAAAATATATTCATTTTCTCCGACAGCTTTAGCAACAGTAGAATTGGTATCATGTTCATCCTCGATATCGCCTAATAGTTCTTCTACCAAATCTTCCATGGCAATAATACCTGACGTGCCTCCAAACTCATCCACAACTACTGCCAAAGAGCGTTTTTGTTGCATTAGTAGTTGCATGAGCTTATGGGCTCCCATAGTTTCAGGAATGATAGGGATAGTACGTATGCCTTTTTGCCAGTTAGTAGTTGGGTTAAACATTTCAGATGAATGAATATAACCTATTATGTTATCGATATTCCCTTGGTAAACAATGATTTTGCTGAGTCCGCTTTTTATAAACTCCTCTTTCAACTCTTCTATTGGAGTAGAAATGGGGACTGCGATAATTTCTGTACGAGGAATCATGCAGTCGCGTGCCTTAATGTTGGAGAAATCAAGAGCATTCTGAAATATTTTTATTTCAGTTTCAATTTGGTCATGGCTTTCTGCTTCTCCTATACTACTTTGTATAAAGTAATCTAAATCTATTTTTGTGAAAGCTTTATCTGTTGCTTCCTTGTTGATTCGGGTGCCAAATAAACGTAGCACGCATGCTGAAATGAAGGAAGAAAAACGGCTGATAGGGTAGAGTATTACGTAGCATATAAATGTAGGAATAGCAAAGAAGCGTAATGTTGCATTAGGGTTTATCTTAAACAGGGTTTTAGGCATAAACTCACCTGTGACCAGAATAATTAAAGTAGACAGAATGGTTTCTATTGCCACTAATGCCGCTTCATTACTGATTAAATCTATTAAAATGTAGTGTTCAATCAATTCTGCCATCCATATACCGTATATTACCAATGCAATGTTGTTTCCTACCAACATTGTCGATATAAAGTTGTTTGGATTATGGTAGAAGGTGGATAATATGCGTGTAGAGATATTATTACTACGTTCCATTTCAAAACGTAGCTTATTGGATGAAACAAAGGCGATTTCCATTCCTGAAAAGAATGCGGAAAACGCCATAGAAATAAGTATCTGTATAATAAGTCCCATTGTGTGGTACTGAATATGCTATTTGTTGGTTGTTGTATCTGAGGGTGCGGTATCTTCTACCAAGAAAATACCTGTATTATTGAATATCTGATATTCTGTCATTTGTTGGTTCGATTCAAAGCCGTATCCAGTTAGTACCCGGTCTACTTGTTCGATTCGAATAAATTTATCTGAATAGATTTTTTCTTTTTCTTGATCCCAAAACATGAGTTCGGTATCAAATTTATCTCCCTTTTGACTTCTGATATGTACATTGCTGCGTAATTCCCAAAGCTTTTTCTGCTCATAATAATAAGCTGTATCAGCTTCGATACTGGCATCAATATTAAAAAGAGTATCAAATTTTTCCATATATACTCCTTTCTCGAATGCCCAATAGGGAGGATTTTTTTGGCTATAAATTAACCATTCATCTGTAATGATTTTGTAGCGAATCATACCGGAGTCGGATATGTAGGTGGTAACCCCTGTAGTTCGCATGTCAGGCAGGGAGTCTTTTTCATTGACTGCTTCTGCTATGTTCTTTTTATTATTGTTACATGCTGGCAATAAAAGAAACATAACAGTTGCCCATGTGGCAACTGTTATGTTTAAAATAATTGATAGCTTTTTATTTTTCAGTCTAGCCGACATAAATTATCTGATTGTTGTTGTTTCACCAATCCATCCGCCAATAGTTACTGAACTACCTTTTTTCAATCCCAAGAAGAAGAGGTCTTCATCTTTCGGAGTGTATGCAGAATATGTATTGATCAGTTTTTGAGCTTCTTCAGCTACGCTAGGATCTACATTCTTAGCACGTTGCAATTTGTCGATTGCAGCAAAATATACACATTTATTCAATGCAGCTTCATCGCTCCAGTTAGGACTTGCAGCATACATCTGAGCAATCAAGATATATGCTTTACCACTGTTAGGGTTGAATGAAAGAGCTTTGTTGGCATATTGTCTTGCTTTTCCGTACATTTTTTTACTCATCAGCACAACAGCTGCGTTATAGCTGTTTTCTGCTTTTGCCATAACATCCTGTTCCAATTCAATTGCTTGATCGAAATAGCTGATACTCTTATCCAAATCACCTTTCTTGTAATACATATATCCACATCCGGCAGCAGTAGCAGCAGTTGGTTCAATTGCGTGTGCAGCTTCTGATGCTTCAAAATATGCTTCTTCGTTTGTACATTTCAGCATCTGCATTACAGAGATAACCTGTTTCAGGTAATCCAGGTTAGATTTGTTCTGTGCAACTTTCGGACCATAGATAGCCTGCAGGTTTTCGCAACTTGCAGCTCCACTATTGATGAAGTATGCATCTACATTGTCTTTTGTTGTTTTCAATAATTTCTTTGTGCTCTGTTTGGTTGCTGCTTTCAAAGCTTCTTCAGCATAACCAGACGCTGTCAGATAGTCTTGAATGAACTGTTCTTTGTGGGCATCATCAGTCTTCAGTTTGCGAGAAGAAATATCCATCAAATCCTGGAACATGAAGTAATCTGAGTTTTCTTTTTCCAAGTCGATAGCTTCTTTGACCATCTTGTATGCAGTTTCTACATCAAGATTGCTACCTGAGAATACGATATAATCGTGTGCTTTTATTCCCAAGATAGAACCTTTTGTAGTTGGAGTTTTAACCAAACCGTTCAGCTGATCCAAATATTTGATACGCTGATCATGAACAGCCATTAATTCATTGAAATAATTTTTCTGCTGTGCAGCATCTTTAGTAGAAGCTATCAAAGCACGAAGGATTTTTGCACCATTGGTGTAAGTACCAACCTGTGCGATAGGAGCTTCTGTAAATACTACTTTCCAAGGTTTGTAAGCGTCTTTGAAATTGTTTGTTTTTACGTATTCAGTATAAATACTGATGTTTTCCAGACAACGAAGACTGTCCGCACCATGTCCAAAACGTGATCCGTCTTCTACTCCTTTTTGAGCAAAAGTTGCTGTTGTTCCTAATGCAAGAACGCACAACATTGTAAACATTTTCATTTTCATTGTATATAAATTTAATTATTTGTTATTGACTTCTGGTTAATTAACTCTCCATTTCATAAACCAACGTTCATTAAATGTCAGTCCTAATTTTATTACGAAGCGATTTTCGGACAACATATTGGATATAGATGGTTTAACATGTATATATTGTCCTGTAATGTTTAGTATCGTTTTTCTTTGGAATAAGAATAGAGGTAAGCCAAATCCGGCACTGACTCCATACTCAGAAGGACCATTTATATCACCTAATTTTAAATAGGGAGTAGAGTAATATGCTCCTGCGCGATATCTTATTCGTTTAAAATAGTTTCTACCTATAGGGTTTGGTAAAAATTCCGCTCCTACTGCAACTTTTGAACGATCTTTATAAGCATCAGTTTGGTTATTGTATTTTACATTTGACCATTTTTGTAAAGTGTAATCCACTCCTAGAGTCAGGTTCTGTTTACGGTTATAAGCTACACCTACTCCAAAAGTATGAGGGATGCCATATGAATCATTGATAGTAGTGCTATTGTTAACTACATAATCAGAATTATCAGTTATTTGTATACCTTTTTCTTCTCTAGAATTCAAATTATGCCCTAATCCATAGGTAAGTCCCAATGTCAGATTATCATCTTTGGAAATAGGTTGTGTATATTGTACTCCAAAGTCTGCAGTGAAACTGTTTACTTTAATTTTATTGTATGTGATACTGTAATCAGCAGTTGTATTAAAGCCAATTTGTGTCTGATAATTAATGTCTCCATATAGGTAACCAAAATTGGCTCCGATAGAAAGATTGTCTAGAATTTTGAATCCTAATCCTCCGAATACCTGTTGCAATCCTCCATCACCGGTAAAAATACTTGTGCTCGAATTTTCGCTTCCTTCTAATGGTTTAGTTGTAGTAAAGCTATATCCTGCAGTCGAATAGGGCGTAAATCCGATTACAGCTCCCAAACGGGGATGCAGACGGAACTGCATGGCGATATAATCAAAGCTTGAGTTCTTCGCTTTGGCTTTTACTCCGTTCTCCTGATAGTTAGAGCTTTTTAAACTCATGCCTAAATCAAACATAAAAGACAATGAATCGACGGCAGAATAAGATGCGGGATTCATTACATTAATATGCTTACTGTTGCGAAGGCCATAACCTATTCCACCCATTGCTGCATTATTCGCAAAAGCCCGATCGGCTAAGTCTCCTAAGCCATATCTTGTATAAGGAGAGTTAGAGCTTGTTTGTGCGCTTGCAGTAAAAGAACCTGCCACAAACAATGCACTAAGAAGAACTTTATTACTTAACATTATAATTCAATATTCTGTTTAAACCTTTCAATACTAAAAATCTATCTGCAAAGATGATACTTTTTAAGTTTGTATCAAAAGAAAATTTATCCCCGCCAGTTAAAAAAACCAAAAGATCGGGATATTTCTTTTGCATAAGGGTGATATATCCCATGATTTCAAATTCTATGCCTTTGATGACTCCTGATCGGATAGCTGTTTCTGTATTATATCCAAAATCAGGTGTGTCTCCGTTTTTCTCTATTAGTGGCAGTTTTTCACAGCATGCATTAAGGGCATTAAAACGTGTATAAATCCCAGGTGATATATTTCCTCCCCAATATTGTCCTTTTGCATCAATAAATTCATAAGTCAGTGCTGTTCCGGCATCTATAACTAATAAATTTTTCCCAGGAAAAATATAATTGGCTCCCACTACAGCCGCTAAACGGTCCATTCCCAACGTTTGTGGTGATTTGTATAAATTGGTAATAGGCACGGGCGTTTTATATGACAATTCCAATATTGGCATATTCAGTTTGGCCAATTGTTTTTTTATAGTATTGCTTAGTGTAATGACAGATGCGATAATACCCTTTTCTATTGGGTATTTGTTGCAAAGCATAGTCAAGCAGTCTAAAGAGTGATTCGATCCTCTTAAAACTTCTATAACTTCATCTCCGTCGAATACAGCTAATTTGGCAACTGTATTTCCTATATCGATTACTAAATTCACGTTTAATCTGTTTTTGTGTCTGCAAAGTAACAGAAAAATAAATAGAATCTGCAATAAAAGTCGTGATTTTATTTAACAATATAGAATATAGGTGTACATTTGTGGCCGGATTTTAATAAGATTTGATATAAAATTTATTAGGAATGAAGAAAATAAGGCTTTGGCTAGTGTGCATGTGGCTGGCGGTGTTTAATGTACTTCATGCGCAGCAGGATAGTCTTCAGATTAGCTTGTTGACCTGTTCGCCTGGTACAGAAATATATTCTTTGTTTGGACATACGGCTCTACGTGTTCAGAATTTTTCCCGTAATCTTGATGTCGTATTTAATTATGGAATGTTTAGTTTTAATACTCCTCATTTTATATATCGCTTCATAAAAGGAGAAACCGATTATCAATTAGGGGTGATTCCTTATGTCTATTTCGAGGCAGAATATGCGGAGCGAGGTTCTTCGGTGTACCAGCAGGTACTTAATCTTTCTGCAGAAGAAAAACAAACTCTATTGCACTTGTTGACGGAAAATTATTTACCCGAGAACCGTACTTATCGCTATAATTATTTTTATGACAATTGTACAACTCGTGCGAGAGACCAAATAGAAAGATGTATAAAGGGAACAGTGGTTTATCCGGACTCTTTTCCTAATCGAAGCTTCAGAAGTATTGTACATGAGTTTACCGTAGGGGCTGCTTGGGATGAATTGGGGATAGACTTGTGCTTGGGAGCAGAAGCTGATACTCCGATTGATAAGCGACAACAAATGTTCTCTCCTTTTTACATGAAGGAATATGCTTCTGATGCCTATATTATCGGAGACAATGGACAGAAGCGTCCGCTGGTGTTAAAAGAGGAAAAAGTAGTTGATGTAGCTCCTGCAGAAATTCATTCTTCTTTTTTATCTCCACTTTGGTGTGCCACTTTTTTATTGGCTATATCGGTATTAATTGGCTGGTGGCAATGGCGTCGTAATAAGATTTGCTGGATTTGGGAACTTTTATTGTTCGGCGCTCAAGGAATAGCGGGATGTATTATAGCCTTTTTGTTTTTCTTTTCTGTTCATCCCACTGTGGGCTCAAATTGGCTGTTGATTTTGTTTAATCCGATACCTTTGTTGTATTTGCCTTTTATGGTTTATTTCTCAGTAACGCGTCGGAAAGACTGGTATCATGTCGTGAATATGGCGTATTTAACACTTTTTATAGTGATATTCCCGTTTTGTTTGCAAGAATTTAATTTAACAGTGTTACCTTTGGCACTGAGTTTGCTGGTTACATCAGCGAGCCACGTATTAGTATTGAGCAAAAAACAATGATGAAAGACCGTATATTAACCTCCTTGATTGCTGCCGTAGTTATTACAGGATTACGGGCACAAGCTGTTTCGCCTGTTCCGAAATTGGTGATAGGATTGACTATTGACCAGTTAAGGGCTGACTATATAGAAGCCTTTTCTTCTATGTATGGTGAACGGGGATTCAAGCGTCTTTTTAAAGAAGGGCGTGTATATTGTAATGCTGAATATGATTTCATTAATATTGATCCGGCCTCTGCTGTAGCTTCTATTTATACAGGTACTACTCCTTATTATAATGGTATTGTAGGTACCAGATGGATGGACCGTAACTCTTTACGTATTATTAAGGCAGTAGATGACCCGGCTCACATGGGGATTTATACTTCTGAAAGCACTTCACCGCAACACCTGTTGGTTTCTACTTTATCGGATGAACTGATGGTTGCAACACAAGGTAATGCCGAAGTATACTCCATTGCTCCTACAAGGGAAATGGCTGTTTTGTCGGCTGGACATGCTGCAAAAGGAGCTTTCTGGATTAATAATGAAACAGGAAAGTGGAGTGGCTCTACTTATTATGGTTCGTTTCCGGAATGGGTGACGACATATAATGACAGAGACGGACTGGATTTTCGTATCAGTAGTTTGGTGTGGGGGCCTTATCTGCCTGTAACTGCGTACAGATATATTACATCAGATGTAAAACAACTTACATTTAAGCATAATTTTTTTGACGAACGGGCTGAGAAGTATAAGCGTTTCAAAACGAGTCCTTACGTAAACGATGAAGTAAACAGATTGGTTCGTGCCTGTCTGACCAAAACGAATATTGGTAAAGATTATATTCCAGACCTTTTAACTCTTTCCTATTATGCCGGAAACTATGCACATAAGGCGAATACAGAATATCCTATGGAAATTCAGGATGCTTATGTGCGTTTGGATAACAGTATCGGCGATTTATTGGAAATGGTCGACCGTCAGGTTGGTCTTCAGAATACGTTGTTTTTTATCACCTCTACCGGTTATGTCGATTCTGATCCAAAAGATCCGGAGCAATATCGTATTCCGGGGGGAGAATTCCATATCAAGCGTTGTGCTGCCCTTTTGAACATGTACCTGATGGCAATTTATGGCCAGGGACAATACGTGGAAACTTATTACGACCGTCAGATTTACTTGAATCATAAACTGATTGAAGATAAGAAACTGAATCTGACAGAAGTGTTGAATCGTGCGTCCGATTTCATTGTGCAAATGAGTGGGGTGCGTACTGCTTATTCTTCACAACGTCTTTTATTGGGAGCATGGACTCCGAAAATAGAGAAAATCAGAAACAGCTTTAATGTAAGTTGTTCGGGGGATATCTACGTAGAAGTCTTGCCCGGATGGTCGGTTGTTGATGAATATTCTCATCATACCAAAACAATCCGAGACACTTATGCTTCTGTTCCTGTTATTTTCTTAGGACATAATATTAAGCCCGAGATTCTTTATACGCCGGTGAAAATGACTACTATTGCACCGACTATTTCTCATTTCATGCGTATACGGGCACCGAATGCTGCTTCACAATCTCCATTAACGGGTATTCGTAAATAATTTGTGAAGAATACTCGTAAGATAATTAGCAATTTAGTTATCTTTGCGCGTTCACTTTTTAATTATACATTTTTTTGATAATAATAAAAACAACAATACACAATGGGATTTAATGAATTTATAAGCAAGCTTTTCGGAAATAAGGCTACTCGCGACATGAAAGAAATTCAGCCTTGGGTAAACAAGGTGAAAGAGGTTTATCCTGAAATTGCCAAGTTGAGCCACGATGAATTGCGTGCAAAAACAGAGGAACTTAAAAAGTATATCAAGGATTCGGCTGCCGAGGAAAACAAAAAGATTGAAGAACTGAAGGCAACTATCGAATCAACTGAATTGGAAAAACGTGAAGCCTTGTTTAACCAGATTGATAAACTGGAAAAAGAAGTACTCGACAAGTACGAACAGGCTTTGAATGATATATTACCAATCGCTTTTTCTATTGTAAAAGATACAGCTCGCCGCTTGTCTGAAAACGAAGAAATTGAAGTAACAGCTACTGAACTCGACCGTGAACTGGCTGCTCAAGGAAAAGATTTTGTTCGTATTGAAGGCGATAAGGCAATCTGGAAGAACCACTGGAAAGCCGGAGGTAACGAGATGAAGTGGAACATGGTACATTATGATGTACAGTTGTTCGGTGGTGTAGTATTGCATCAGGGTAAGATTGCTGAAATGGCAACAGGTGAAGGTAAGACTCTTGTTGCAACTTTGCCTGTATTCTTGAATGCACTGACCGGAAATGGTGTACACGTAGTAACTGTCAACGACTATCTGGCAAAACGTGACTCGGAATGGATGGGACCTTTGTATATGTTCCACGGTTTGCGTGTAGACTGTATTGATAAGCATCAGCCTAACTCAGAGGCACGCCGTCGTGCTTATATGGCCGATATTACATTTGGTACAAACAATGAATTCGGTTTCGACTATCTGCGTGATAATATGGCTATCAGCCCGAAAGACCTGGTACAGCGTAAGCATAATTATGCCATTGTCGATGAGGTTGACTCTGTATTGATCGACGATGCGCGTACACCGCTTATCATTTCAGGTCCGGTACCTAAGGGAGACCAGCAGTTGTTCGAAGTATTGCGTCCGCTGGTAGAACGATTGGTAGAAGCACAACGTCGTCTGGCCACTCAATATTTGGCCGATGCCAAACGTTTGATTGCATCTGATAAGAAGGAAGATGTAGAAGCAGGTTTCCTTGCTTTGTTCCGTAGTCATAAGGCGTTGCCAAAGAACAAACCGCTGATTAAGTTCTTGAGTGAACCGGGAATCAAGGCTGGTATGTTGAAGACCGAAGAAATCTACATGGAGCAGAATAACAAGCGTATGCCTGAAGCTGTAGAGCCTCTGTATTTCGTTATTGATGAAAAGATGAAGAGTGCTGACTTGACAGATAAGGGTGTAGACTTGATTACAGGTAATTCGCAAGATCCAACCTTGTTTGTGTTGCCTGATATTGCCGCACAATTGTCAGAATTGGAAAATCAGGCAGGATTGACCGATGAAGAAAAATTGGCAAAGAAAGACGAATTGCTTACCAACTACGCTATCAAGTCAGAACGTGTACATACCATCAACCAGTTGTTGAAGGCTTATACAATGTTCGAAAAAGATACAGACTATGTAGTAATGGACGGTCAGGTTAAGATTGTCGACGAACAGACCGGCCGTATTATGGACGGACGCCGTTGGAGTGATGGCTTGCACCAGGCTGTAGAAGCAAAAGAAGGTGTGAAAGTAGAAGCTGCTACTCAGACATTCGCTACCATTACTTTGCAGAACTATTTCCGTATGTATCATAAATTGTCGGGTATGACCGGTACTGCTGAAACAGAAGCAGGTGAGTTCTGGGATATTTACAAATTGGATGTAGTAGTTATTCCTACTAACCGTCCGATTGCACGTATCGATATGAACGACCGTGTATACAAGACAAAACGTGAAAAATACAAGGCTGTAATCGAAGAAATCGTGAAGATGGTGGAAGCGGGTCGTCCGGTATTGGTGGGTACTACTTCTGTCGAGATTTCTGAAATGTTGAGTAAGATGCTTACCTTGCGTAAGATTGAGCATAATGTATTGAATGCGAAGTTGCATCAGAAAGAAGCTGATATTGTGGCAAAAGCTGGTCAGAGTTCTACTGTAACTATTGCAACCAATATGGCCGGTCGTGGTACCGATATCAAGTTGAGTCCGGAAGTGAAAGCTGCCGGAGGTTTGGCAATTATTGGTACGGAACGTCATGAATCACGTCGTGTAGACCGTCAGTTGCGTGGTCGTGCCGGACGTCAGGGTGACCCGGGTTCTTCTGTATTCTTTGTGTCATTGGAAGACGATTTGATGCGTTTGTTCTCATCAGACAGAATTGCTTCTGTAATGGATAAGCTGGGCTTCAAGGAAGGTGAAATGATTGAGCATAAGATGATTTCAAATTCTATTGAACGTGCACAGAAGAAAGTCGAAGAAAATAACTTTGGTATCCGTAAACGTTTGCTGGAATACGATGACGTGATGAACAAGCAGCGTACTGTAGTTTATACTAAACGTCGTCATGCTTTGATGGGTGAACGTATCGGTATGGATATCGTAGATATGATTTGGGAACGTTGTGTCAACGCGGTAGAGCAGCCTACTTTCGAAGATGCGAAGATGGAAATTCTTCAGACACTGGCAATGGAGGCTCCATTTACAGAAGATGAATTCCGCGGAACAAAGAAAGAAACTCTTGCAGAAAAGACTTTCGAAGAAGCAATGACATTGTTTAAGCGTAAGACTGAACGTATGGCTCAGATTGCCAATCCGGTGATTAAGCAGGTATACGAAGCGCAAGGTCATATGTACGAAAACATTATGATTCCTATTACCGACGGTAAACGTATGTACAATATTTCAGTCAACCTGAAAGAAGCATACGAAACAGAATCGAAGGCAATTGTCAAGGCATTCGAAAAGGCTATTCTTCTTCACACTATCGACGAAGGCTGGAAAGAAAACTTGCGTGAACTGGATGAGTTGAAACATTCTGTACAGAATGCAAGTTACGAGCAGAAAGATCCGCTGTTGATCTTCAAGCTGGAATCTGTAAACCTGTTCGATAATATGGTGAACAAGATCAATAACAATACAATTTCTGTATTGATGCGTGGTCAGATACCGGTACAGGAACCGGAACAGGTACGTGAGGCTGCTCCCGAACCGGAACGTCCTCGTCAGCAGTATCGTGAAGAGAAGCAAGATTTGACAGATCCTAATCAGCAGGCAGCTGCAGGACGCGACACAAGAGAGGCAAAACAGGAGCCTTACCGTGCTGAAAAAACAGTAGGCCGTAATGATCCTTGTCCTTGTGGCAGCGGACTGAAATATAAGAACTGTCATGGTAAGGATAAAGCTGAATAAAATATTGGATTAATATAGAGAACTCCCAGATGAAAGGTAATTTTCATTTGGGAGTTTTTTTATGTGATTCATTTTCTTTGCTGTGGTATGAGAGTTCTTTTGAGTGGTTTATGGGGAATATCCTTTTAGTAGTATAAGTTTTTCTCTGATGCAAGATAAATTCTTTTTCAAACATTATTTGCTATGTGAGAAATCTCTGTAACTTTATATTAAATCTTTTACTATCGAATTGCTTTAAAATTAAAAAGACCGGAAAATGAAAAGAAATTTTATTTTAACTGTATGTTCTCTATTGTCCTTATGTGTAAATGCACAGGATAAAATGGGAGAATTTGAGAAGAAAGTTTATGTATCTGAGGCAGGAGATACTTTAAGATATCGTTTGCTATTGCCGGAAAACTACGATGAAAACAAGTGTTATCCGCTGGTCTTGTTTCTTCATGGAGCAGGAGAAAGAGGCTGTGACAATGAAAAGCAGTTGTTTCATGGAGGGCAGATGTGGCTTAATCCAGTAAATCGTGAAAATTATCCGGCCTTTGTGCTTGCTCCACAGTGTCCGGATAGCTGTTACTGGGCTTATGGAACCCGACCTGTATCGTTTGTACCGGAGGAAATGCCACTTTCTACAGACGATGTGCAGATTATCAAGCTTCTTAAGGGACTTCTTGACTCATACTTGTCCCTTCCTCAGGTTGACAAGAAAAAAGTGTATGTGATGGGACTTTCTATGGGAGGAATGGCCACTTTCGACTTGGTAAGCCGTTATCCGGATGTGTTTGCTGCTGCTATTCCTATTTGTGGTATTGTAAATCCGTCCAGACTTGCCGTAGCAAAAAAAGTTAAGTTCCGCATATTCCATGGTGATGCAGACGATGTAGTTCCTGTCATTGGTTCCAGAGCTGCCTATAAGGCACTAAAGAAAGCCGGTGCCAAGGTAGAGTATATTGAGTTCCCCGGATGTGGTCATGCCAGTTGGCATCCTGCTTTCAACTATCCGGATTTTATGAAATGGTTGTTCAGTCAGAAGAAATAAATAAAAATCACCCTCATAAGGGGGTGATTTTTATGTTTATGGATCTTTGTCGTTTTTCTTACGTAAAAAGAAGTTTCTTTACTTCATTTCTGCTTTGTCTCGTACGTACACCTTATGGCTTCCTTTTCCATGACAACCGATTCCGCTTTCCGGTGTTCTGCTCCATAATTTAAGTTCACTGGCAGCTTGGGTGTGTCTTAATCCGGCAATCTCTTCGTATATTTTTACAGTCAGTATCTCGTGAGACTCTAGATAAGTCTGTGCTATTTTCAGACGCTCTTCAGGAGTATACTGTGTGTGCAGGCAGCCATAGCTTTGGGGACCTTTTTTCAGCTTGCATTGCATGGCGGTATTTAGGGTAAGTGTTTTATCCGGGCGGAACAAGATGTTCGATACACCAATGTGCCGGGCATCGGTTCTTGTCTGGCAATCTGTTTCTATCTCTTTCCGGACTGACAGTGCTGGAGTAAAGGTACCAATCTCATCCAGCTTCACGGAATAGCCGTTAGCCATTTTATAGGCAATCATTTCACTCAGAAGAGTCAGTATACCCATAATTTCACTTCGGCTGAAGGTAGAATATTTCTCCATTTCTTTGGCAAGTTCTTTGGAGGAGTAGCGGCCTCTTAAAATTATTTTAGGAACAAGGATGGTTTCTCCCTCGTGGTTGAGGTCGTTCATTCTCTGCAATGTGTAATTAACGCTCATGGTTAGATAAAATTTAAATGATGGTTATAGACTAAATCGTAATACGTGAAGGATTGTATTCAGCGACGTCGGTCATACATCCAGCGTAGCCGTTTGTATGGCCGGCGCCATTGGCTACACAGCCGGCGTCGTCGGCTATACCCCCTTTCAGGCAAAGATATAGCCGCCTAAAGTTCATATTATCTATTATGTCCGATGTCGATGGATCTGGGACGAAATCGGTACAAAATTTTTCTTAAGTCAGTGTGTGCTGCACAAGCCGGTTAATGTTTCAATCTCTGGAAACAATACTTTATAAGTCGTGCACATAAGGTACTTTAACTCCTTTTCTTTGCATTTTTTTCTTTTTATCTTTTCGGTATTGCGAATTTCATTACTTTTGTTTACGAACGCTAAAGACAAGATTTATGAAAAAATATATGATGTGGGCCTTGGCATGCGTGCTTTCTTCTTGTACTTCTGTACGGATTCTTTCGTTTGAAGAACTTGCTCCGGCCAAGTATAATTTTCCTGCAGATGTAAGAACAGTAGCAGTAGTCAATAATATGCCGGAACTTTCTTCAACTTCAGAAAAGGGAGTTCTTACGTTAGGAGAACTGAATGCGGACGGTAAGACTGCGGCAGAGGCACTGGCTACTTCTCTTGCCGATTCCAGATATTTCTATCAGGTGGTAATTTGTGATTCGGCTTTGTGTGCGAAAGATAAAGTTCATGCCGCCTTGTCGCAGGAGGAAGTGAAGAAACTTTCATCCGATTTGGGTGCCGATTTGATTTTTTCTTTGGATCGCGTAATGATTCATACAGCCAAGGAAGATGTTTTCTATCCGGAATGGGCAATGGTGTGGCAGGCAGTAAAGGTAAAAGTGACTCCGGTGTTGAGCATTTATGCTCCCTTCCGTGAAAAGCCGTTGCATGTAGTTGCTGCTACGGACAGTGTATATTGGGATATGTCCAATCTGCCTTCGGATAAGCAGTTGATGGCTGAAAGTGGTCAGATGGCAGCCTCAATGTTGACTAGTCAGCTGGTTCCGTGCTGGAAGACAGTGGAACGTTCTTATTTTGGAGGAGGATGTGTGGAAATGCGTGATGCTGAGGTTTGTGTCGGTGAAAATGACTGGAAAGGAGCGCGGGAGTTATGGACCGAATTGTACAACCGCTATAAGAAAGGCGGATTGAAAATGAAGGCTGCATATAATGTCGCACTGTCGTATGAAATGGAAGGGGATTTTGACAAGGCAGAAGAATGGCTGGACAAGGCAAAATCTCTTTTGAAATCGGGAAGTGATGACGTACGAATGCTGGCTTTGTATGAGAAGCAGCTGAAAGCAAGAAAGGAAACTACTTTGAAATTGAATATTCAAATGAGCCGTTTTGGAAACAAATTCTGAGAATAATTCTTGCAGGAATGATTTTTTTTGTACATTTGAAGTATAAAAAGAAAGGCATAGCATATGAATATAAGTGAACATTCGCACTTTTCGATTATTTCTGCTTTGAAAGAAGCTTTATGCAGATATATTACAGGAAGTGAAGGTTCTGTAGTTACAGATATCCATTTACAGCCCAAACAAGATAGTGGCGAATTTATTGTTTTTAATGACGATGACGAAGAATTGGCACGTACTATCGTGGATGAGTGGGTGGATTACGATAAGGATGATTTCTATACAGAGGTGGAATCTTTGCTGCGTTCGGAACTTACAGTATTGAAGGACGAGGGTCTGCTGGATAAGTTATGTTTGTTGAAGCCTTTTTCTTTTGTTTTGGTAGACGATGAAAAAGAAACTGTAGCTGAACTTTTATTGGTAGACGATGAAGAAACACTTTTATTGAATGAAGAGCTTCTTAAGGGACTGGACGAAGAACTGGATGCTTTTCTGAAAGATTTGCTTGAAAAATAATAAAAGGGCAGAACTGTTGGAGTTCAGGATGAGAGGGGAGAAGGCCATGCATCTGAAGGCTGTATAGTGATTTCTCCTGTTATTCTGAGGTTTTGTAATACAGATAGAACGAAATAAAAGGCTGTGTCGGAAGAATATTGTTTTCTTTGGGCACAGTTTTCTTTTTTTAGAGGAGGGATATATGGGAGAACGGATTACATTTCGGAAAAATGAGCGTTTGCACATGATTAATCCGCACTGGAGGGGAAACCCGGTGGCAAAAGGTAAATTCTTTAACCGGCAGCATCGTTGGCGTCCCGGAATGGGAAGCGTGTTGAAATGGCGTTTCTCCCCAAATCCGCAGCGAAAGGAAAAGCGTACTGTAAAATGGAATCCCAAGATACATTTTTTACGCTCGCTGGATAATGTGGTAGGTAATTCTCTGATATGGCTGGGTCACAATTCCTTTTTCTTGCAGGTGGGTGGAAAGCGTTTTATGATTGATCCGGTATATGGCAATATCCCTTTTGTAAAGCGCCGTAGCTTGTTTCCGGCCAATCCTTCTATTTTTCAGCATATCGATTATTTGTTGATCAGCCATGATCATTTCGACCATTTGGATAAGCCCAGTGTGGCTCGTTTGTTTGCCGATAACCCTCAGATGAAGCTCTTTTGCGGTATTGGTACCGGAGCCTTGATTAAAGGATGGTTCCCGGATATGGAGGTGATAGAGGCTGCCTGGTACCAGCAATATCAGGACGGTGATTTGAAACTGACTTTTCTTCCGGCACAGCACTGGAGCAAGCGCGGAGTCAGCGATGGGGGAGAACGTTTGTGGGGAGCATTCATGATAGAAGCTGGAGGAATTGTAATTTATAACAGTGGAGATACAGGGTATGCTCCTCATTTCAGTGAGCTTCCTCATTTGTTCCCGCATATTGATTATTGTATGGTAGGAATAGGGGCTTACAAACCGCGCTGGTTTATGAAACCTAATCATATTTCGCCTTATGATGCACTGACTGCTTCGGCAGATATGCAAGCCTGTCTTACGATTCCGATGCATTATGGTACATTCGATCTTTCGGACGAGCCTCTTTTCGATCCACCTCATGTATTTAAGGCAGAAGCAAAGAAGCGTGATATGCCTGTCTTGTTGCCGGAACTGGGAGAGGTGGTGAAGCTGAAGCCGATGAGATGAATATCTTTTGATAAGAAGAAAACGAAAAATCTCCAAAGCAACCGGATAGAGGTGCTTTGGAGATTTTCTATATAGTATGATCGTTGTTTTTAATCCAGTTTCAATACGGCAAGGAAAGCTTTCTGCGGAACCTCTACTGTACCAATCTGCTTCATACGTTTTTTACCTTTCTTCTGCTTTTCAAGCAGTTTACGCTTACGGCTTACGTCACCACCGTAACATTTGGCTGTTACGTCTTTACGTACTGCCTTGATGGTTTCCCGGGCAATGATTTTGGCTCCGATAGCAGCCTGGATAGCAATTTCAAACTGCTGGCGTGGAATAAGCTCTTTCAGTTTCTCACACATACGGCGTCCTAAATCGTAAGCATTGTCGAAGTGGGTCAGTGTGGAGAGTGCATCCACCGATTCACCGTTCAGCAGGATATCCAGCTTAATCAACTTAGACGGACGGAAGCCGGACTGGTGATAGTCGAATGAAGCATATCCTTTTGAAATGCTCTTAAGCTTGTCGTAGAAGTCGATGACAATTTCTCCAAGAGGCATCTTGTAATGCAGTTCCACACGGTTTCCGGAAATATAATCCTGACGTACTAGTTCACCTCTTTTACCTAAACACAAAGTCATGATAGGACCGATGTAGTCGGTTGCAGTAATAATAGAGGCATCGATATATGGTTCTTCGATGTGGTCTATCAATGTAGGATCGGGCATACCGCCAGGGTTATGTACCTCTTGCACTCCTCCCTGTTTGTCGTATACCATATAGGATACGTTAGGCACAGTGGTGATGACATTCATGTCGAATTCGCGGTCGAGTCGTTCCTGTACGATTTCCATGTGGAGAAGTCCCAGGAAGCCGCAACGGAATCCGAATCCCAAAGCCAGTGATGATTCGGGTTGGAAAGTCAGTGAGGCATCATTCAACTGCAGTTTTTCCAAAGATGCACGCAGGTTTTCATAATCTTCGGCTTCAATAGGGTAAACACCGGCAAAGACCATTGGCTTCACTTCTTCGAATCCTTCGATGGCTTTGTCGCAAGGACGTGCAATGTGGGTGATGGTATCTCCAACTTTTACTTCTTTTGAAGTCTTGATACCGGAAATGATATAACCTACATCTCCCGTTCTGAGTTCTTTACGAGGAACCATATCCATTTTCAGTACACCCACTTCATCGGCATCGTATTCTTTACCGGTATTGAAGAATTTCACTTTGTCTCCGGTACGGATTACACCGTTCACTACTTTAAAGTAAGCGATGATGCCTCGGAATGAGTTGAATACAGAGTCAAAAATCAGAGCTTGAAGCGGAGCTTCTTCGTCTCCGGTCGGGTGGGGGATACGTTCTACTACAGCCTGAAGAATATCTTCTACTCCCATACCGGTCTTTCCGGAAGCACGGATGATGTCTTCCCGTTTGCATCCCAGAAGGTCGATGATTTCATCTTCTACTTCTTCGGGCATGGCACTGGCCATATCGCATTTGTTCATAACCGGGATGATTTCAAGGTCATGTTCCAATGCCATATAAAGGTTGGAGATGGTTTGTGCCTGTACGCCTTGTGAAGCATCTACTACCAGTAATGCTCCTTCGCAGGCAGCGATAGAGCGGGATACTTCGTATGAGAAGTCTACGTGTCCCGGAGTATCAATCAGGTTGAGAATATATTTTTCCCCTTTATAATTGTATTCCATCTGGATAGCATGGCTTTTGATGGTAATGCCTCGCTCACGTTCCAGATCCATATCGTCGAGCATCTGTCCTTCGGTCACTTTAATGGTCTGTGTGTACTCCAGCAGACGGTCTGCGAGTGTCGACTTTCCGTGGTCAATGTGGGCAATGATGCAAAAGTTTCTGATATTCTTCATCTGTGCTTTATAAATTAAAGTATTAATGGTGCAAAGGTAAGAAAAAAACTTGATACTCTAAGCCAGTTCAACAAGAGGCTTGCAATGTAATCATTGTTTTTTTATCTTTTACGGTTAGATGAAATTTGAATGTTTTTTCTTAAATTTACAATCCTAAAATGCTGGCCTGGTTAATCGGATAAAAAACTGTGGCTGTGTAAACAGACAGAGGAAAAATAATGAGTACTTGATTAATTGTATTTATTTGCTATGGAAAAGAAGATTGTCGTCTCATCGCTTGGGCCTGCAGAGGCCATGAAGAAAATAGTTAAGAAACTGTTTGTCTTTAAAGGTCGCTCCCGCCGTTCCGAATACTGGTGGGGCATGTTGTTGATTTATGTAATATTGGGTGTGTTTTCGGTAACTTTCCCTTTAGGACCGGCTAGTTTACCATTCTTTCCATTGTATGTTTTGGGAGGGATATTTTTGTGGAAATGTATATTGCTTCCGATGGGAGTAAGGCGCTTGCATGATACGGGAAGAAGCGGAGGATGGGCGTTTTTCGATTTTACGCTGATGCTTGTGTATTTGCTTTTGTTGGGAATGGAGGAGTGGAAAATTGTACAGGCTGAAGATGGTATGGAAGGAATGGAAGCCGTCAGGATGATGAGCAATACTTTGCTGAAATATGTATGGCTGCACATCTTATGTTTTCTCGTTCAGTTGATATTAATTGTTTTATTGTGTTTTGATAGCCAGAAAGGAGAAAATAAATATGGCAAGTCTCCCAAATACATAGAAGTGGAAGAGTAAAAATGCAGAATATAAGTTTTCGTTCGGGGGAGTATCGCAGTTTCAACAACTTTTATTACTTTTGCAATCGCATATTACGTTAATTATTAAAACAAACGATATAGAAACAATGGAATTAGCTAGTAAGTATAATCCCGCTGATGTGGAGGGAAAATGGTATCAGTATTGGCTGGACAATAAACTATTCAGTTCGAAACCTGACGGACGTGAACCTTATACCGTCGTTATTCCACCGCCAAATGTGACCGGAGTTCTCCACATGGGACACATGCTTAACAATACCATTCAGGATATTCTGGTACGTCGTGCCCGTATGATGGGGAAAAATGCTTGTTGGGTACCGGGTACTGACCATGCTTCTATTGCAACAGAAGCAAAGGTCGTGAATAAACTGGCACAGCAAGGTATTAAAAAGACTGATTTGACTCGTGAGGAGTTCTTGAAGCACGCATGGGCTTGGACAGAAGAACACGGAGGTATTATTCTGAAGCAGTTGCGTAAATTGGGGGCATCGTGCGACTGGGATCGTACTGCTTTCACAATGGATGAAGAACGCAGCAAAAGTGTAATCAAGGTATTTGTCGACCTTTATAATAAGGGCTTGATTTATCGTGGGGTCCGTATGGTAAACTGGGATCCGAAAGCCTTGACTGCATTGAGTGATGAAGAAGTAATTTATAAGGAAGAACACAGCAAGTTGTTTTATTTGCGTTATAAGGTAGAAGGTGACGCAGAAGGACGTTATGCAGTTGTTGCAACTACTCGTCCTGAAACAATTATGGGTGATACTGCAATGTGTATCAATCCGAACGACCCGAAGAATCAATGGTTGAAGGGTAAGAAGGTGATTGTGCCGTTGGTGGGCCGTGTGATTCCAGTTATTGAAGACGACTATGTAGATATTGAGTTCGGTACAGGATGTTTGAAGGTAACACCTGCTCACGATGTGAACGACTATATGTTGGGTGAGAAATACAATTTGCCGAGCATTGATATCTTCAACGATAATGGAACTATCAGTGAAGCTGCTGGTATGTATGTGGGTATGGACCGCTTCGATGTTCGCGAACAGATTGAAAAAGATCTGGCTGCAGCAGGTTTGTTGGAAAAAGTGGAAGCTTATACCAATAAAGTAGGTTTCTCTGAACGTACCAATGTAGCTATTGAACCGAAACTTTCTATGCAGTGGTTCCTTAAAATGCAGCATTTTGCCGATATGGCTTTGCCACCTGTAATGAATGATGAGTTGAAGTTCTATCCGGCTAAGTATAAGAATACTTATCGTCACTGGATGGAGAATATCAAAGACTGGTGTATCAGCCGTCAGCTGTGGTGGGGACATCGTATTCCTGCTTATTTCTTGCCGGAAGGTGGTTTCGTGGTAGCTGAAACTGCAGAAAAAGCGCTTGAACTTGCTAAAGAGAAGACTGGTAAGCAGGATATGAAGTTGGAAGATCTCCGTCAGGATGATGACTGCTTGGATACTTGGTTCTCTTCTTGGTTGTGGCCTATCTCGTTGTTCGATGGTATCAACCGTCCGGGAAATGAAGAAATCAAATATTACTATCCTACTTCCGATCTGGTAACAGGACCGGATATTATCTTCTTCTGGGTAGCCCGTATGATTATGGCTGGTTACGAATACATGGGTGATATGCCGTTCAAGAATGTATATTTCACCGGTATTGTACGTGATAAGATTGGCCGTAAGATGTCAAAATCATTGGGTAACTCTCCAGACCCATTGGATTTGATTGATAAGTATGGAGCTGATGGTGTACGTATGGGTATGATGTTGGCTGCACCTGCAGGTAACGATATTCTCTTTGATGATGCTTTGTGCGAACAGGGACGTAACTTCAACAATAAGATTTGGAATGCATTCCGTTTGGTAAAGGGATGGAATGTAGCTGAAATTGAACAGCCGGAATACGCTCGCTTGTCTACTGAGTGGTTTGAAGCTATGTTGGCTAAGACAGCTGCCGAAGTAAACGATCTGTTCGGAAAATATCGCTTGAGTGAAGCCTTGATGGTTGTTTATAAACTGTTCTGGGATGAATTCTCAAGTTGGTATCTGGAAATGGTGAAACCGGCTTACGGACAGCCTATCGATAGTGTAACTTATAAAAAGACACTGAGTTTCTTCGATACATTGCTGAAACTGTTACATCCGTTTATGCCTTTTATTACAGAAGAGCTGTGGCAGCATATTTACGATCGTCAGCAAGGCGAAAGTATCATGACACAGACTTTGGATATGAATGTTTCGTACAACGAAGCTGTGATTGCTCAGTTTGAAGCAGTGAAAGAGGTGATTGGTGGTATCCGTACTATCCGTCTGCAAAAGAATATTGCACAGAAAGAAGCATTGTCTTTGGAAGTAGTAGGAGAAAATCCTGTAGAGGCTTTTGTTTCTGTTATTGCAAAATTGTGTAACCTGTCAGCTATTACTTCTGTGGAAACGAAAGCAGAAGGAGCTGCTGCCTTTATGGTAGGTACTACAGAGTATGCTGTTCCTTTGGGTAATCTTATTGATGTAGAAGAGGAACTGAAGAAACTGGAGGCTGACTTGAAATATCAGGAAGGATTCTTGCAAAGTGTGTTGAAGAAACTGAGCAACGAGAAATTTGTCAGCAAGGCTCCGGCAAATGTAATAGAAATGGAACGTAAAAAACAGGCTGATGCCGAAACTAAAATTGCAGCATTGAAAGAAAGTATAGCTGCATTGAAGAAATAAAGCCATCAGTTGTTTCTTTGATAAAAGCGCAAATACATGTTCAGATCATGTATTTGCGCTTTTTTTTAAATATTATTTTGCTTTATTGAAAAAAAATATTTAAATTTACTCTAGAAATCATTCTTAAATACAACGAAAAAAGAAAATATTCAAGATTTTTTATCGGACGTATATTAAGTTTTAAATTAAAAATAACCTGACCTTAAAACTAAATACTCTATTGTTGCAGATATAATTTCTTTTATTGAATTCTTCCTTTGTATTTACTTTTGAGAAATATATTGTTTTATACTGTAAATGATGGAGTAATATCGAATATGAAAAAACATTTGTTAGATTTATCCGATGATGCGCTGATAGAAGGATATCGCGCTGGTGATACTCAATGTTTTGATGTACTGTTGGAACGTTATTCATCTTGTATTCTGTACTGGATTCGTCAGAAAACAAATAACGAGGATGAGGTTGCTGATTTGTATCAGGAGATTTCGTTGCGAATCTCCCAGAAATTGAAGAATGTATACGAGGGAAGAGGATATTTCCCTGCGTGGGCACATTGTGTAGTAGGTAATTATTTGTATTCTACTTATCGGAAGAAAAGGCCAGATACGGTCGAGTTAAGTCCGAACTTGCTGAATCATAATAAACTGGCAGCAGAGGAATCGGTCCCTTCTCATTCGGAGGAGTGTTTCCGTATTTTGGAGGCTGTAGTGAAGGAGCAGTCGGAGCCTATGCAACGGCTTATCAGAATGAGATACTGGGAAGACTGTACATATCAGGACATATCCAATAGAACAGGAATAAATATGTCTACTGTAATAAAGCGTTTGAGAACGGTTTGTGAGAAAATGAAGCGCTTGATGAAAGGAAGAGGGATAGATATGGATTCATGATTAAAATAAGTCGACAGGAAGGAGAAGAGAAGACAAAAAGATTATTCTCTTCTCCTTTTTTACTTTTTTTAATGAGAAATTCGGGGTTAACATACACTATAATACAATATTTATAGTACATTTGTCACGCATTTGTAAAGTGTACTTGACAAAAATGGCCAATAAAATAAAACATCTGGGTATTGTGGAAAACATTCAAGGTTCTTACGTTCGGGTAAGAATTCAGCAAACATCTGCTTGTTCATCTTGTAGTGTGAAAGGTCACTGCAATGCTTCAGAAACAAAAGAAAAATTAATAGATGTATATAATCGGAATAATCTTGATTGTCAGGTTGGCGATCAAGTATGGATTGTAGGAGCAACTTCAATGGGGATGAAAGCTGTATGGTTGGCATTTGGCTTTCCTTTTCTGATTTTGTTGTCTGTCTTGTTTATTACTATGAGATTGACCGATGGTAATGAGGCTTTTTCGGCTTTAGTGGCATTGCTTATGTTAATTCCCTATTATCTTATTATATATATGTGCCGAAATAAGTTGAGTCGGACTTTTGTATTTGTATTGGAAACTATAAAATAATTAATAACCTACTTTTTATTATGAGTTTAATTTTGGTGGCAGTGATTTCATTGGGCGTTATAGGTCTGATTGCAGCAGTCATACTCTATGCTGCTTCAAAGAAATTTGCTGTGTATGAAGATCCACGTATTGGGCAGGTTGCGGAAGTGTTACCGCAAGCCAATTGTGGAGGATGTGGTTATCCTGGATGTTCTGGTTTTGCTGCAGCTTGTGTAAAGGCCGGTTCATTGGAAGGGAAATTATGTCCGGTAGGTGGACAACCTACTATGGAGAAAGTGGCAGCTATTTTGGGATTGGAGGCTACGGCTTCAGAACCAAAAGTAGCAGTAGTAAGATGTAACGGTACTTGTGCGAACCGTCCAAAGATTACTCACTACGATGGAGTACGTTCGTGTGCTGTAGCACATGCAACTTATGGAGGTGAGACCGGATGTTCTTTTGGTTGCTTGGGTTGTGGAGACTGTGTAAAGGTCTGCCAATTTGGTGCAATTCAGATTAATCCGGAGACAGGTCTTCCGGAAGTAGACGAAGAAAAATGTACGGCTTGTGGTGCTTGTAGCAAAGCATGTCCGCGCAATATTATTGAAATTCGTCCGAAAGGTAAGAGCAACCGCCGTGTGTATGTACAGTGTGTGAACAAGGAAAAAGGAGCGGTAGCTCGTAAAGCATGTACTGCTGCTTGTATTGGTTGCGGTAAGTGTGTGAAGGTTTGTCCGTTCGAAGCCATTACGTTGGAAAACAATTTGGCCTACATCGATCCGGCTAAATGTAAGTCGTGCCGTAAATGTGAGATGGAATGTCCGCAGGGAGCAATCATTGCGAAAAACTTTCCTCCTCGCAAAGCTAAACCTGCTGAAGCAGTAGCAACTCCGGTTGCTCCGAAGGCTCCGGTTGAATCTGCTCCAAAAGCAGAAGTTGTCAATCCGGCACCTGCATCAGCTACTGAATCGGCACAGGCTCCGAAAGCAGAAGCTTAATTAACTTAAGTCGTAAATACTAATAAATAATATAACAGTGAAGACATTTAGAATTGGTGGAGTTCATCCAGCAGAAAATAAATTGTCAGCCGGTAAGGCAATCGAAACATTGGCTCTGCCCAAGCAGGCTGTGTTCCCTTTGTCTCAGCATATTGGTGCTCCTGCTACTGCTATCGTGAAGAAAGGCGATGTGGTAAAGGTTGGTACTAAAATTGCTGAGGCCGGAGGTTTTGTTTCGGCAGCTATCTTCTCTTCTGTATCCGGTAAGGTGAGTAAGGTTGATAGCGTAATTGACGCAAGTGGTTATCGTAAACCGGCTATTTATATTGATGTAGAAGGAGATGAATGGGAAGAAACTATCGACCGCAGCACAACTTTGATTAAAGAGTGCAGTTTATCTCCGGAAGAAATTGTTGCAAAGATTAAAAATGCAGGTGTCGTTGGTATGGGTGGTGCATGTTTCCCGACTCATGTGAAACTGACTCCTCCTCCGGGTTGCAAGGCCGAATGTGTTATTATCAATGCAGTAGAATGTGAACCTTATCTGACTGCAGACCATCGTCTGATGCTTGAAAAAGCAGATGAAGTACTCGTGGGTGTAAGCATTCTGATGAAAGCTGCTAAAGTAACAAAGGCATATATCGGTATAGAAAACAATAAGCCTGATGCAATTAAACTGATGACTGAAAAAGCTGCATCTTACCCAGGCATTGAGGTAGTACCTTTGAAAGTAAAATATCCACAGGGAGGTGAAAAACAGTTGATCGATGCTGTAATCGGTCGTCAGGTTCCTGCTCCTCCTGCTATTCCTATCAATGTAGGAGCTGTGGTGCAGAATGTAGGTACTGCTTATGCCGTATACGAAGCAGTTCAGAAGAACAAACCTTTGTTCGAACGTATTGTAACCGTTACAGGTAAGTCGGTGAAAAATCCGTCTAACTTCCTTACTCGTATGGGAACTCCGATGAGCCAGCTTATTGAGGCTGCCGGCGGACTGCCGGAAGATACCGGAAAGGTAATCGGAGGTGGACCAATGATGGGTAAAGCTTTGGCCAATACAGAAGTTCCTATCTGCAAAGGTAGTTCAGGTGTATTGCTGATGAACGAGAAGGAGGCACGCCGTGCAGAACCAGATCCTTGTATCCGTTGTGCGAAGTGTGTAAGTGCCTGTCCGATGGGACTGGAGCCATTCCTTTTGGCTACTTGTTCGGCACATGAAGACTGGGAACGTGTAGAGCACGAAATGATTATGTCTTGTATTGAGTGCGGTTCATGTCAGTTTACATGTCCTTCACATCGTCCGATGCTGGATTATATTCGTTTAGGTAAAGGTAAGGTGGGTGGTATTATCCGCGCACGTAATGCTAAAAAGTGAGTTTTTAAGTTCTTAAGTTCCTAAGTTTGTGATGGACGCACGGTTTGCAGCCATATAGACTTATAAACTCGGAGACTTAAACTCAAAAACTTACAAACTCAAAAACTCAAAAGTTATTATGGCAAATAAATTAATAGTATCGTTATCTCCCCACGTGCATAGCGGCGACAGCGTACAGAAAAACATGTACGGTGTAATTATCGCTTTGATACCTGCCTTGCTTGTATCGTTTTATATGTTCGGTCTGGGAGCTGTCATCGTTACGCTGACATCGGTTGTAGCCTGTATGTTCTTTGAATGGGCTATTACCAAATTTATATTGAAACGCAGCCGCAATACTATTCTGGATGGCTCTGCCGCTCTTACAGGTTTGTTGCTGGCTTTCAATCTTCCTTCCAATCTTCCGTTATGGATTATTATTATCGGTGCGTTGGTAGCTATCGGTATAGGTAAGATGACATTTGGTGGTTTAGGATGCAATCCTTTCAATCCAGCATTGGTAGGACGTGTGTTCCTGCTTATCTCTTTCCCTGTTCAGATGACTTCATGGCCACTTACTTCTCAGTGGACTTCTTACACCGATGCTGCTACAGGGGCTACTCCTTTGGCCCTGATGAAGCAGGCTGTACACGGCGATACAGAAGCACTGAGCCAGTTGCCAAGTGTATTGGATTTGTTCCTGGGAAATAATCCTGGTTGTGTGGGAGAAATCAGTGCAGTCGCATTGTTGTTAGGTTTGGCCTATATGCTGTGGAAGAAAATCATTACATGGCACATTCCGATTTCTATCCTGCTCACCGTATTTGTATTTGCTTCTATTCTGAATCTGGTTGATCCGGTGAAATATGCAGGAGGACTGACTCATCTGTTTACCGGTGGTTTGATGTTGGGAGCTATTTTCATGGCAACCGACTATGTGACTTCTCCGATGAACCACAAGGGAATGCTTATTTATGGTGTAGCAATTGGTTTCCTGACTGTAGTAATCCGTACATTCGGTGCATATCCGGAAGGTATGTCTTTTGCTATTCTCATCATGAATGCATTTACTCCGCTGATTAACACCTATTGTAAACCTAAACGTTTTGGGGAGGTTGTGAAGAAATGAAAAAGTTAGAATCATCTTTAAAGAATATGGCTTTGTCGCTCACCGGATTTACAGTTGTTGCCGGTGCATTGCTGGGATGGGTGAACGAAGTAACAGCCGAACCGATTGCACAGGCCAATGCCAAGACATTGAGTGATGCAATTGCTGTGGTGGTACCCGGATTTGACAACAATCCGGCTGAGGCTCCCGAAACTATCGAGGTAAGTGGAGTATCGTACAAAATCTATAAGGCTACTAAAGGTGGAGAATTTATCGGTGCGGCCGTAGAATCTTCTTCCAACGGATTTGGCGGAACGCTGACTGTGCTGGTAGGTTTCGATCCGGAAGGAAACATCATCGATTATTCTTTGTTGAGCCATTCGGAAACTCCGGGCTTGGGTTCGAAAGCTGCCGACTGGTTTAAGAAAGGTGCCAAAGGCGATATCACCGGAAAGAATCCGGGAAATGCTCCTTTGGTAGTAAGTAAAGACGGAGGAGAAATAGATGCCATTACTGCTTCTACAATTACAACCCGTGCATTTCTGCAAGCTGTAAACAATGCGTATGCGGCTTACAAGAATCAGCACGTAGACGGAACCAGTGGTGCTACTTCTCAGGCTAAGAGCGAGAATACAGAAAACGTAGAAAACAATTAAAAGGAGGAATAGACTATGAATAATTTTAAAGTATTGATGAACGGGATTGTGAAAGAGAATCCTACGTTTGTACTCCTTTTAGGTATGTGTCCTACGTTGGGTACTACTTCTTCTGCCATCAATGGTATGGGTATGGGATTGGCTACCATGTTTGTATTGATTTGTTCGAATGTGGTTATTTCATTAATCAAGAAACTGGTGCCTGATATGGTACGTATTCCTATCTTTGTGGTAGTCATTGCTTCGTTTGTGACTTTGTTGCAGATGATTATGCAGGCTTATGTTCCGGCTTTGTATGCTACATTGGGATTGTTCATTCCGTTGATTGTAGTAAACTGTATCTTGCTGGGACGTGCAGAAGCCTTTGCTGCCAAGAATACTCCGTTGGCTTCTTTCTTCGACGGATTGGGAATGGGACTTGGTTTTACCATTGCACTGACTATTTTGGGTGGTGTACGCGAATTCCTGGGTACAGGAAAATTGTTTAATATAGCCTTGATGCCCGAAAATTACGGTATGCTGATTTTCGTATTGGCACCGGGAGCATTCATTGCATTGGGTTACCTGATTGCAATTGTAAACAAACTGAAGAAAGCTTAACTCCTAAAAACAAAAAGAAGATATGGAATATATATTGATATTTATCACCGCTATATTTGTGAACAACATTGTGTTGTCACAGTTCTTGGGTATCTGTCCGTTCTTGGGAGTTTCTAAGAAGGTGGAAACCGCAATGGGTATGGGAGCTGCTGTGGCTTTCGTACTTACACTGGCTACTATTGTAACTTATCTGATTCAGCATTTTGTACTGAATCCTACAGGATTGGGTTACTTGCAGACTATTGCCTTTATTCTGGTAATTGCTGCATTGGTACAGATGGTGGAAATTATTCTGAAAAAGGTATCTCCCTCTTTGTATCAGGCATTGGGAGTATTCCTTCCGTTGATTACAACTAACTGCTGTATTCTGGGTGTGACTATTCTTGTTATTCAGAAGGAATACGATCTGCTTACAGGTGTAGTATATGCTTTCTCTACAGCACTTGGCTTTGCTTTGGCTCTGATTGTATTTGCAGGTATTCGCGAACAGTTGAGTCTGGTAAATATTCCGAAGGGAATGCGTGGTATGTCTATCGCTCTGGTAACAGCTGGTTTGCTGGCTATGGCCTTTATGGGCTTTTCCGGAGTAGATAAGGGCCTGGCTGTATTGTTTGGCTTGTAATAATTCAAGACCTTCTCTCCGAGAAGCGGAGAGAAGATTTTTCTGATACACCGTCGGCGGTGTTGGTTTCATGCTTAGAAAGTAGAGGCCAGCACCGCCGATGTTTTTTGCATCCTTTCCTCCAATGTTGATTTGTGATAGGAAGTACTGCAAGAAAGATAGTTTGGTGTAGCCTTTCGCGAAGAGTAGAAGAATGCGTACTTCGCTTTATCCGACGTCGTCGGCTTTACAGCCACTGTCGTTGGTTTTATAAACGACGGCGTTGAACGTAAAATCGACGTCGTCGAATGAACTCTCTGATTGATACCATGCCTTTATGTGTCAGCTATCGGAATGTGCAGGAGAGGGGAGAGTAGAAGAATGAGAGTAAAAACAAAACTTCCGAAAACGAAGGTTATTTAACCATATAACTTTGTGAAATATATTTAAATATCCTATTTTTGTAACAAAAGAACAAAACTCTAAGGTCTATGATGAAAAAGACATTAGCCTTGCTCATTGCTCTATGTGCGGTGTGCGGGGCGTACGCACAAAAAGCCGTAATCACAAAAAAATGGATTGAACACAATGTAATGGAAAACGGAGTAAAAGGCCTTCGTATTCATTTAACTCTAGACGTAGAGGGCATGCAGGGCAAAACGGGTTGTGTGTTAGCATATCTTGAGAGCCCCAAAGGCACAGGTGTACCCGATCAGAATAAAAAATATTACACACAGAATGGTATGGTGTGTACGAGCGAAGATTTTACCCCTCGCTACACTTCTTCGACGTATTCTGACTTCACTCTGTTTTTCCCCCTCGAGGAATTACACCTTAAACCAGGTAAACACACCTATTATTTCGATTTACGGGTTCTGGATAAAACGACTAATAACTTTTTAAATGGGGAGACTTACGTAGAATTTTCCGGTACGGGAAACAGTTCACCTGCATCCCAAGTACAGAATTCAGGTAAGAATAGCAACTCTGCCCGAGAACAAACTTGGCGTGAGGAATTACCAGGAGGTATGTTTGCCATCTACAAGGGTGATCCGAACGGAGTGTATTCACGAACCATTTGGGGTATGTGCTCCATGTGCCGGGGCACTACATCCTGCGCAAATTGTATGGGTACAGGCTACTGTACTATCTGCCGAGGACAGGGCGGTATTATTACCGCTGGCTACGGTACGTATATTCCCTGCTCGGCATGCGGCCAAACGGGACGATGTGCCATTTGCCAGGGAACTGGCAAGTGCATTTGCCATCAGTTCGGGTATCCAGGTTACAAGCCATATTCGACCATGGTGATTGGTCCTAATGGGGTGATTAGCTCTGGCTCGGGCGTTAATTCGGGCGACGGTAGCCCGGCGGGCAATTCTGCAGGTAGTTCGTACAATAGCTGCCCAACTTGTGGCGGACGCAAATACCAGCTGAAGGCTTACCGCTACGCAGCAGCTTCGGCCTCGGGTTGGGCACAGCCTTATCATCACTACGGTGGAGAAGGATGTCCCTATTGTAACGAAGTAATCGAGCATTACCATTATCCCTGCAACACGTGTCATGGTCATGGAACAGTTAAACGATAAACCAAGATTCTGTATTTTAACGTGAGTTCGGAATAAGGATAAATATATTTCATTGACAATTAGAAATATAGCGGTAAAAGTGTTAAATTTATAGTACCAAATTATAATATTTAAACGATTACCGCTATGTTCTCAGAGTCTAAAGTTGCAGAGATTTATTGTATGGCTGATGATTTTTGCAAGAAATTTACACTGCAACAGGAAAAATATATGATTGAGGATAATAAGGCCAGGCATCGTAACAACCCCAACCGTATGAGTGATGTTGGGATTATGGTTATTCTAATCCTGTTTCACTCCGGTGGCTTCCGCTGTTTCAAACATTACTACAGGGAATATGTCTGTAAATATCTGAAACACCTTTATCCGCGTCAGGTTTCCTATAACCGTTTGGTGGAACTGGAGAAGGAAAATATTGCTTCCCATGACCATCTTCATCAAAAAAGTACTGCTGGGAACCTGTACCAGTATCAGTTTTGTCGACTTCACTTCTTTACGTGTCTGCCGTAACCAGAGAATTCTGATTCATAAGACATTTGAAGGGCTTGCGGAGCATGGAAAATGTTCCATGGGATGGTTCTTCGGATTCAAGCTGCATCTGATAGTCAATGACAAGGGTGAGACTCTCAATTTTGTGTTCATGTCTGGAAACGTGGACGATCGTGAGCCATTGAAACAGGGTAAGTTCGTGGAAAACATAAAGGGCAAACTATATGCAGATAAAGGATATATCGGACAGGCTTTATTTGAGAATTTCTTTCTTAATGGTATTCAGCCTGTCACCAAAGTTAAATGCAACATGAAGAATTCACTCATGAGTATTGCAGACAAGATGTTGCTTAGAAAAAGAGCCTTGATTGAAACGGTCAATGACGAACTGAAGAACATTGCACAGATGAAACATTTCAGACACTGTTCATTCAATAACTTTATAGCCAACTTTTGTCGGCTATAGCAGCATACTGCTTTTTTGAGAAGAAGCCTGCCATTGACGTAAATTTTGTCAATGACAGACAACTCTCTATTCTTATATATGCGTTTAGTCGATAAAACGTTTGGTCAGGTTGCCGAACTCATCAATTCGTCTGTCGCGCAGGAATGGCCACCAGCGGCGAACATTCTCACTACGGTTCATGTCAATTTCCACTACCAGATTTTCTTCTTTCAAGTTGCTTGCCTGTGCCAGAAGTTCACCCTGCGGACCGGCTACAAAACTGTTTCCCCAGAATTGGATTCCGTTGGTCTGTCCCGAAGGATCCGGTTCCAGTCCTACACGGTTTACTGCAATAACCGGCAATCCGTTGGCTACAGCATGGCCTCTCTGTACGGTAACCCATGCTCCCAACTGGCGCATTTTTTCTTCCTGTGTGTCGGTACTTTCCCATCCGATAGCGGTAGGATAAATCAGCAGTTCTGCTCCCTTCAGTGCCATCAGACGAGCTCCTTCCGGATACCACTGGTCCCAGCAAACCTGTACACCCAACTTTCCGATGGATGTCTGAATCGGTTCGAAGCCAATGTCGCCCGGTGTGAAATAAAATTTCTCGTAATAGGCAGGATCGTCTGGAATATGCATTTTGCGGTATTTTCCTGCAATACTTCCGTCTGCATCGAATACTACAGCCGTATTGTGATACAGTCCGGCAGCACGTCGTTCGAACAGGGAAGTTACAAGAACGATATGATAAGCAGCCGCTATTTCACTATAAAAACCGGTAGAAGGTCCGGGAATAGGTTCTGCCAAATCGAACAGGTTAGTGTCTTCTGTCTGGCAGAAGTAAGGAGTGTTATGCAGTTCCTGCAAAACTACGAGCTGAGCTCCAGCCTGTGCCACAGACGCAATGTTGCGGTGCAACTTTTCCAAATTGAATTTGAGGTCGTTGGTGCATGATTGCTGCACGATACCTACTCGGATAGTTCTTTTCATAATTTTATAAAGTGTTAGGTCTTACATTTTCGGGATATTGCATTGTTACACAGTGCAGTGAACCATGCTGTTTGATCAGTGCCTGGCAGTCTATGCCTACAATTTCTCTTCCGGGGAAAGCTTCTGCCAGTACAGATGCTGCCTTACGGTCGTTGTCCGGCTGATTGTAAGTAGGGTAGAGTACAGCCTCGTTCATAATCAGGAAGTTGGCATAAGTAGCCGGAATACGGAGTCCGTCTTCGTCGTATACGGCATCTGCCATTGGCAACGGAAGCAGGCGATAAGGTTTTCCGTCTATTGTACGGAAGCTCTTCAGCTGTTCTTCCATGGCATGCAGTGCTGTATAGTGCTCGTCGGTTTTGTCGGTACACTGTACATACACAATGGTATGATCCGGACACAGGCGGGCTAATGTATCAACGTGACTGTCGGTATCATCTCCTGCCAGAAAACCATGATCCAACCATAATACCTGACGAAGATTAAAGCGTTCTTTCAGATACTCTTCTATCTGTGCGCGGTTCATGGTATCGTTACGGTTAGGGGCCAGCAGACACAGCGAAGTAGTCAGAAGAGTACCCTCTCCGTCGCTTTCTATGGAGCCTCCTTCGAGAACAAAGTTGCGGCAGTTGACATATTCTCCCTGTACTATTTTCTGTTCGTACAGATGGCTGTTGATAAGATTGTCTTTGTCGGCTGCAAACTTCATTCCCCATCCGTTAAAACAGAAGTCAAGCAGGATAGGATGGTTCTGTGCATCCAGCAGAGTAATGAAAGAGTGGTCGCGGGCCCAAGTGTCGTTGGTCGGACAGCTTGTAAAATGAATGTTTTCCTTGTAAGGAGAGTCTTTTAATACCTCGGGAAACTCAGGGGCAACCAGCAGCAGCGGTTGTCTGCTGGCTATTGCTTCGGCTATCTGAAGGAAGCAAGCTTCTACTTCGTCCAGCATATAAGCCCAGTCTGTATCAGCATGAGGCCATGTAAGCTGGATATAACTTTGTTTGTGCCATTCGGCAGGCAGAAAAAACATTGTTTCCATATTTATCTTGTTAGTTTGTATTTTTTATTTTTTTATCTTGTGAGGTCGGTTGGATGGCCTCGGGTTTATAAGATGCATTTTCTTTAGAACTTCGCTTGCCTCTTCGGCGAAGGAAAATCCAGTCGAAAAGCTCTCTCCAGTTAGTGAAATCTTTCTTGTACATAAATCCGATACCCTGAGTAGTCAACGTAGATTTGGTAAAGTATCGGTCGTTTGTTTCGTTGTATCCTTTCAGACGGAATTCTCCGTTTTTTGTAAGCAGCCACATTGCTTCGAAGTCGCCCACAAAGTTGGTGTTCCGCATCGGATTGTCACGGTATCCGAAGTTTCCGTTTATAATCAGCCGGTTGTTCAGCAATCTTCCGGACAAGATGGCTTCGGCTTCTACATCTGTCCATCCTTCCTGACCGGTACTCAGACTGGTTCCTACGTTCCAGTTTTGGCTGTCTATTACCTGCGAGAGCATGTTGTTCAACTGACCGGAGAGCGTACTGAAAGCCAGTGAACTGGTTGCATTCGACGACTGTGCATTGTTGGCATAATCGTAAGTGTAGAATTTACCAATTCCCAGCAGGTAGATAATCTGAGTATTCATCTGTTCTTCCGTACTGGTCAGACTGCGTACCAGTTCCCGGTCTTCGTCGCTGACAGTCGGCAGGTCGAGATCAAATGTTAAGGTAGGAGCGGTCAGATTGCCGGACAAGTTCAGAATACAGTTAACCCTTACTGTTCCCTTATTTGTAGAAGCATCTGCAATCAAGTCGTTCAGCGAAGCAGAGTTGACAGTATAAATAGCCTGCACATTCAGATTCGCCTGCTTAGGATTACCATTGAAAGATACCGTTCCTCCGGACTGGAGTATAAAGTCTTTTCTGATGATATTCTGCATACTCATCTTATAGATACCTTCTTCGATGTTATAATTTCCGAACATCTGAAAATCTCCTTTGTTGAAGAAGTTGATACGAAGGTTGCCTGTTCCGTTTGCAGAGATATAGTCGCCTGCGGCAGGGTCCATTACAATTTTCATGGTAGTAGCCGGTGTGGCCTCTATCTGGAGGTTCAGACGAATATCCCCCGGAGTATCATCTTCATCATCTTCCTTTTCTTCATTGAGATGATGGTATAAGTCGGTCTGTATATTTTCCTGCAGCCGGTGTGGAGTACGGTCTACAAATGTGATGAACTGCGAACTGGTAGCTTCAGCAGCTGTAGTGGTTACGTATACAAATGAAGTTTTTGCATCGGTACGTAAGTTTCCGTCTACACTAAGTCCGTTGGCTCCTCCTCCTTGCAGACTGACATTTCCGCTTGTATAGATTTGTCCGTAGAAAGGGAAGTCAGGAGTTTCTTTTTCCGATTTATATACCAGCATGTTGTCTGTATCGAAACGGAAACGGTACAACAGATTCTTGAGTTTTGTATGGTTCAGATCTCCATTTACAATTCCGGTATGTCCCTCCGGGTCTGTTAGTCTTACATCTCGGAAAGCAAAGTGTCCGGGGGTAATTCGCAGTGAATCGCAGCTGGCCTGAAAGCTCGTATTCAGAATATTTACTTTCATTGATACATTGGCATTGGCTGTTCCCTCTAAGTCTAATTGCGAAAATGGGCCGAACAGTCGGATATTGCCATATGTACGTCCCTGTACGTTACTGAAAATACCTTCGATGAATGGTTGTAACAACGCAAGGTTTGTTCCTCCGGCTTGTATATGAAGGTCAAGACCTTTCATTTTGGGGGACACATAGCCGTTTACTTTAGTGAACGAAACTGTATCTTCCTTGATGTCTGCAAACAGTCGTACTCCTCCCAGCTCTTTGTCCCATTTACCGGTAATGTCGGCTCTTCCCAGCAGTGCATCATTCAGAGAGAATCCCTTTACATCGAGCCGTGTGTGCATCACCGGATCTTCAAGTACGTGATTCAGATGTACTTTTCCGGTTATCATTCCGTTGAATTTCACGGCATGAAACTCGATAATATCCATGATGTATTGCAGATTGATATTCTTCAGATCTACAATGCAGGAGTCGGTTTCTTCCTTGCCGATTTTTCCGTTGGCTCTCAGATGCTGGTCTGCATGCTCAAAGAGGAAGTTGTTTACCTCTATATTGTTTTTTTCGACAATAATTTCTGCCGGGTGAATACGCCATACCATATCATTTAAAATAATTTGACTTGGCTGTATGTCGATAGTGGTATGCAGTTGTTTTTTTTCTTCCGACTGTTTGAAATGAGCCAAAGCTTCCACTTTCCCGCTGAATGTTGTGCTTGTATTATTTCCCCAGTTTATTGTAGTGCGAAGCTTATCGTCCTTGGCTCTGGCTGTCAATGCCAGGTTTACCATGGCACCTTTCTTCATTCTCTTGTTTGCCCTGACGTGGCATTGAAGCATATCTTCGCTGTTCTCACACAAAAGTACTCCTGATTCATAGTAGGAGCCATTGTATGTAAATTCGGGCACATATCCTCGGATTTGCAAATGAGTCTGCTCATCGTCGAAATAACCGCTTATATTGGCTGGCATAGACAATTCTACCGGCATATCCAGTACTTTCGAAAAGAATTCTGCATTTTCCAGTGCAAAACGGAAGCGGAAATTATTGTTGGTTTCAGGTAATTTTTTCTTAGAAGAAACCAATGCCGGTACGTATCGCTGTGCGGTTTTGAGAATACTGGTCAACAGGGTACGGTACGAGTAATTTCCTTCTACGCTACCTTGAATAAAAGGAGAGTCAATGCGTATTTGTTTCTCACTTCTATCTTTGACACTACCGGTAGTAACCGACAAATTAGGCAGGAAATATCGCTGGTCTTCTTCTGTAGAGTTTACCAGTAAACTGTCTATACTGATTTTGCCTTGCATATCGTCGATGGAATGACCGCTGAAATCGGCTGTAAGACTTAATGACAAGTCTTTATTTTTGTACTTGGTTGTCAGGTTCAGATCATTCGGGCGAAAATGTTGTACTACGGCTCTTAGGTTAAAATCGGGAGTTTGCTGTGAAGTGACAAACTTTCCATTGATTTCAATATTTCCGTTGGGGTCGTTAAGGGCTAACCGTCCGTTGAATCCTCCTCGTGTATACTGTCCGTCCAGACTGATGTTGTGATATTCGTATTGTTTGTATTCAAACGAAGCAATGTTTCCTTTTATGTACGATTCGGGTTTGTTGTTTCTGTATTTGAATCCTTTCAGTTCTACGTCAAAGCAAGTTTTTCCTAAGGTCTTTTCCTGGTTCAACAGAATACCCAGATTCAGCTCTTTACTGGAAATCTTCCCGGAATATGAACGTAAGCCCGTGAGAGTATCTGTATGCATGGTGACGTTACCATTGATTGTTCCTGCGTTTGAGGTGAAACTTCCTTTTGTGGTGAGTTGCTGTAAGTAGCCGGAAATGTTACCGTTGAACCGGACAAAATCAAGACGTTCTAAAGTTTTTTCTTTATCCTGTTTTCCTGTTAAATTTTGAAGGAGCCACTGCACTCCTTCTTTATTGATTTGAGCTGTTTCCAGATTGCCGGATAAATACATGTTACGCTTGCTGTTCCATTGGTCGGCAGTAGCGTTTCCTTTTATAAGCAGGCTCTGAGACGGATTGGTAACATACAGCTCTGTACATTCCGTACGATTTCCTTTTCCTTTGAATGCAAGGCGCAAGGTAACCGGATCGTGGAAATGCTGTAAAGCCGGAACAAAAGATGCAATATCGGATGGGGTAATTTCTGCATGAAGTTTACCCATGTAGCGTGTTTGTTCGCTGAGCTTAGGCAGAGAGTCGAATCCATTGTAGAAGGCTGCAATGGTGTCAATTTGTAATAATGTTTGTGGAAGTGCTACTTCAATGTGGTTCGCTGCCAGATGGCGACGATTGGCCGTAAGTTTAAGAGCTAATTTCTTCAGCGTAAATCCACTTTGCTCATTGAAACTCATACGGCGGATTTGTGCATTCAAAGAGTCGCGGCTGAAAGCTTTCAGTGAAAGTGTAGCAGAAAGGTTTTCAATACCAATATGATTGCCGTTGAATACTCCTGGAGTAGCAGGAGCCGAAAGCAAATCATAATGTATTTGTCCACGGCGTATCAATACGGCATTAATACGAAGGTCGATGTTGGACTCTTTTTTTACCGTATCTTTTGAAGCAAAAGTGTCGAGTATAAATTGAAAATTAGGTGCACTATCGGGGGTAGGACGATTTAAATGTGCATTGAGACCGAACAGTTGTACACTGCTGATACGGATTTTTCCAGATACAAGTGAATGGATATCAAACTTAGCTGATAGACGTGCTACTTTCAGCAGTTCTTTTCCCTGCCGGTCTTGTAAGGTTACATTCTGAATGATGATACGGTTTAGTAATCCTAAATCAATGTTATCAACATTTACTTCTGTCTGTAAAATCTTGCTTAATTCTTGACTGGCATAAACAGACATTTGACGCTGAATATAAGGAACATTCAGAATGCCTATTATCCCGAAATACAGGACAAGTAGCAGAATGATGGTAAACTGTATGATATGTTTGATAGGTCTTAACCGCATGTTAGTAACAAAAAAGTCATCAAAATTACGAATATCGGAGAAGTTTTCCTACTTTTGGCGAAGAAAACATTATTAATATAAAATAAAAGACAAAAATCGATGAAAAAACACATGACATTGGCATGTCTGTTGGCTACTGCACTTGCTGTACAGGCACAGGATGGGGGAATTACTCAGGAGATGCTCGGGAAAATAAAAGGAGCTTATAAACATACGGCAGCCGATAAGGCTATTCATAATGCAATGGCTGGTACTGATATCAGTGTGTTGGCGCGTAATCAGGAAAGTCTGGTTAATTTTGATACTCATTTTTCTCATAAGGTGGTGTCACATGGCATTACTAACCAGAAGCAGTCAGGACGTTGCTGGCTGTTTACCGGATTGAATGTGCTTCGTGCCCAGATGATGGCTAAATATGGACTTGATGAATTGACTTTTTCTCAGAATTATTGTTTCTTCTATGATCAGTTGGAAAAGGCCAACTTGTTTCTGCAAGGTATTATCGATACCAGTAAGAAGCCTTTGGATGATAAAATGGTAGAGTGGTTGTTCCGTAACCCACTGAATGATGGAGGGCAGTTTACTGGTATTTCTGATATTATTGGCAAGTATGGTGTCGTACCTTCTGAAGTGATGCCGGAAACATATAGCAGTGAGAACACAGCTCAGATTAGCCGGTTGGTAGGATTGAAGTTGAAAGAGTTTGGTCTGCAACTTCGTGAGGAAGCATCTAAAGGCGCAAAACCATCTGCTCTCGAAGCTAAAAAAACAGAAATGTTGGGTACAGTATATCGGATGTTGGCTTTGGCTTTTGGTGAGCCGGTTGAACGCTTTTCTTGGACTATTAATGGAGTGACAAAAGAATATACGCCGCAATCCTTCTACAAGGAATTCTTGGGTAATGATTTGACCAACAACTATGTCATGCTGATGAATGATCCAAGCCGTGAGTATTATAAATGTTATGAAATTGATTTCGACCGCCATGCATACGATGGAAAGAACTGGACTTATGTGAACTTGCCGATAGAGGATATCAAGGCGATGGCAATTGCTTCTATTAAAGACAGTACGATGATGTACTTCTCGTGTGATGTAGGTAAATTTATGGATCGTCAACGTGGTGTTCTTGATTTGCGCAATTTTGACTATGACTCATTGATGGGGACCACATTCGGCATGAATAAAAAACAACGTATTCAGACTTTTGCCAGTGGCTCAAGTCATGCAATGACTTTGATGGCTGTCGATTTGGATGAAAACGGTAAGCCTAAAAAGTGGATGGTGGAAAATAGTTGGGGAGCATCTTCTGGATATCAGGGACATATGATTATGACTGATGAATGGTTTGATGAATATATGTTCCGCCTGGTAGTAGAAAAGAAATATGTTCCGGAAAAAGTATTGGATATCCTGAAACAGAAACCGGTTCGCTTGCCGGCATGGGATCCGATGTTTGCTTCTGAAGAATAACAGTTTCGGCTATGAAATTAAGTTACTTGTTAGGAGTGTTGTTTTTTACCTCGCTGGTCTCTTGCTCTTCTCAAAAGGGGAAAGATGGCTGGAGACTTGTTTGGGAGGATGAATTTGAAGGAACAGCGTTTGATACAGCTACATGGTCAAAGATTCCCCGATGGCATCCGGAATGGGCACAGCATATGTCCGATAATGAGGCATGTTATGAAATGCGTAATGGCAATCTGGTGCTGAAAGGTATTATGAATCCCGACAGAACCAAGGATACACTTGCCTATATTACAGGAGGATTGTATACCAAATACAAGCGGGCATTTTATGGGGGCCGCATTGAGGTGAAGGCAAAGTTGGAAGGATGTACAGGAGCATGGCCTGCTATTTGGCTGAAGCCTTTTGAGGAAGAGAAATATGTATGGCCGACAGGAGGTGAAATTGATATCATGGAACGGTTGAACTACGATTCAATTGCTTATCAGACTGTGCATTCGGTTTATACCCAACATTTGGGAATATTGGATAATCCGAAACGGGGAACAACTGCTTCAATCAATCCGGATGATTATAATGTATATGCGGTGGAAATGTATCCGGATAGTGTAGTGTTTTTTATCAATGACAAACATACGCTGACTTATCCTCGCATTGAGACGGATAAAGAAGGGCAATTCCCGTTCGATCGTCCTTATTATCTGCTTATTGATATGCAGCTGGGAGGAAACTGGGTAGGAAAGGTTGATACTCTTGATCTTCCTGTGGAAATGCAGATTGATTGGGTACGTTATTACCAGAAAGAGAAATAACAAATGCTTGAAGGCTGTAAGGGAATGTCCTTGCAGCCTTTTTTTGTTGCTGGAAATTAGATGGTAATTGTTGTGTTCTTACATCTTTATCGGATATTGATACCATTCTGCTGTGACGGTCGTTTTTATCATTGTGATGGGGAGGCTGTTTGTTTGGGTGTTGCTTTGAGGTGCCCGGTATCTCTTTGTGGATAAATCTGTAAGACTTCTTTATTTTAAAGAAATATTTCTCTAATTCGCAGCAGAATTGTTCTTTATTTACTTATTTTTTCTTTAATTTTGCACGCAAATTAGTAAACCATTTTTATAACCCAATATGGCAAATGTAATTAAATTGCGTAAAGGCTTGGACATAAACCTGAAAGGCAAAGCTGCTGCTGAGGTTATGGCTGTAAAAGAGCCGGGATTCTATGCTTTGTGTCCCGATGATTTTACAGGTGTTACACCGAAGGTTGTAGTAAAAGAACAGGAATATGTAATGGCCGGAGGACCCTTGTTTATTGACAAGAATCATCCTGAAGTGAAATTTGTATCGCCTGTAAGTGGCGTAGTGACATGTGTGGAGCGTGGTGCCCGCCGTAAAGTGTTAAGCATTACAGTTGAAGCTGCTGCTGAACAAGATTTCGAAGAGTTTGGCAAGAAAAATGTAGCTCAGTTGGATGGTGCTGCAGTGAAGGAAGCATTGCTGAATGCCGGTATGTTTGCATTTATCAAACAGCGTCCGTATGATGTAGTAGCTGATCCTACTATTGCACCGAATGCAATTTTCGTATCTGCATTCGATAGCAATCCGCTGGCTCCCGATTTCGAAGTGGCTTTGAAAGGTGAAGAAGCTAATTTCCAGACAGGACTTGATGCTTTGGCTAAAATGGCCAAGACTTATTTAAATGTGAGTGTGAATCAGAAGTCATCTGCTTTGACTCAGGCAAAGAATGTGACTGTTACAGCATTTGACGGTCCTCATCCGGCTGGAAATGTGGGCGTGCAAATTAACCACATTGCACCTATTAATAAAGGTGAAACAGTATGGACTATCGATCCTCAAGCAGTTATCTTTATTGGTCGCTTGTTCAATACAGGACGTGTGGATTTGACTCGTACCGTAGCTATTACTGGTTCAGAAGTAAAGAAACCTGCTTATTGCAAGCTGAAAGTCGGTGCATTGCTGACAGATGTGTTGGCTGACAATGTAAACAAAGACAAAGAATTGCGCTATATCAGTGGTAACCCGTTGACTGGTAAGCAGATTCCAGCAAACGGCTTCTTGGGCGCTTTCCATAGCCAGGTGACTGTAATTCCGGAAGGAAATGATGTACACGAAATGTTGGGATGGATTATGCCTCGTTTCAATCAGTTTAGTGTAAGCCATTCTTACTTCAGCTGGTTGATGGGTAAAAAAGAATATACACTCGATGCACGTGTGAAAGGTGGAGAACGTCATATGATTATGGCTAATGAATACGATAAGGTACTCCCGATGGATATCATGCCTGAGTATTTGATTAAGGCTATCATTGCTGGCGACATTGACCGCATGGAGCAGTTGGGTATCTACGAAGTTGCACCGGAAGATTTCGCTCTTTGCGAATTTGTTTGCTCTTCAAAGATGGAATTACAGCGTATCGTTCGTGAGGGACTGGATATGCTCCGTCGTGAAATGTGTTAATAAATAAAGGTAACAAGGAGTGGAAAAATATCAATCTTTTCCCTTGTCAACTAATTTAAAGAATAAAACTAAATGAAAGCATTAAGAAATTATCTCGACAAGATAAAGCCGAACTTTGAAGAGGGAGGCAAATACCATGCTCTTCGTTCTGTATTCGACGGTTTTGAAACATTCTTGTTCGTTCCGAATACAACATCGAAGACAGGTACGCATATCCACGATGCGATTGATAGTAAGCGTATCATGTCAATCGTGGTTATTGCATTGATACCGGCATTGCTGTTCGGTATGTTTAACGTAGGCTATCAGCACTATCTTGCAGCAGGTATCGAAGGTAGCATTATTGAAAAATTTGTATATGGTTTCTTGGCTGTATTGCCGAAAATCATTGTTTCTTATGTAGTAGGTTTGGGTATTGAGTTTATCGTAGCTCAGTGGAAGAAAGAAGAAATTCAGGAAGGTTTCCTGGTTTCTGGTATGTTGATTCCGATGATTGTTCCGGTAGACTGTCCGTTGTGGATGCTGGCTGTTGCTACTGCCTTCTCTGTAATTTTTGCAAAAGAAGTATTCGGTGGTACAGGTATGAATATCTTTAACCCTGCATTGATTACTCGTGCATTCTTGTTCTTTGCTTATCCTACTAAGATGTCTGGTGATGCTGTATGGGTATCAGGTAACAGCATCTTCGGTATGGGACAGACCGTAGACGGTTTGACTGCTGCTACTCCTCTTGGTGTGGCTAAAGTTGCAGAATGTCCTGCATTCTCTTGGGATATGGTGACTGGTTTGATTCCGGGTTCTATCGGTGAAACTAGCGTAATCGCTATTGCAATCGGTGCAGTAATCCTTTTGTGGACAGGCGTGGCAAGCTGGAAGACTATGTTGTCTGTATTTGTAGGTGGTGCTGTAATGGGATGGATTTTCAATACAATCGGTCCTGATACTTCAATCGCTCATATGCCTTGGTATGAACACTTGTGCTTGGGTGGCTTCTGCTTTGGTGCTGTATTTATGGCAACAGACCCTGTTACTTCTTCACGTACAGAAAACGGTAAGTTTGTATATGGTTTCCTGATTGGTGCTATGGCAATCATTATCCGTGTATTGAACCCAGGTTATCCAGAAGGTATGATGTTGGCTATCCTGCTGATGAACATCTTTGCTCCGCTGATCGACTATGTAGTGGTTCAGAACAATATTTCCCGTCGTGCAAAACGTGCTATGTCTAACAAGTAAAAACCGAATATACAATGAATACTAATAGTAACTCTTATACTATCATTTATGCTTCGGTAATGGTTGTTATCGTAGCATTCTTGCTGGCTTTCGTTAACTCTTCTCTGCGCGATATTCAGGGAAAGAACGTAGAGCTGGATACTAAAAAACAGATCCTTTCTTCATTAGGAATTAAGAATGTTCAGGATGCTGAGGCTGAATTTGCTAAGATTGTAAAATCTGATATGCTGGTAGCAGCAGACGGTACACTTACTCCGTATGAAGGAGCTTTTGTAACTGCTTATGAAAAAGACTTCAAGGAAAACGGACGTTCTCATTTGTTCGTTTGCGAAATCGAAGGTCAGACTAAATATGTAATTCCTGTATACGGTGCCGGATTGTGGGGCGCTATCTGGGGATATGTTGCATTGAATGAAGACAAGAATACTGTTTACGGTACTTATTTCTCTCATGCTTCTGAAACTCCGGGTCTGGGTGCTGAAATTGCAACAGAACATTTCCAGAATGAATTCAAGGATAAGAATGTACTGGATGGTGAAGCAATCGGTCTGGGTGTTGTAAAGAACGGTAAGGTTGAAAAACCGGAATTCCAGGTAGACGGTATTTCTGGAGGTACAATCACATCAGTTGCAGTAGACAAAATGTTGAAAGATTGTATGGGACAGTATACCAAATTTTTAACTACTAAAGAATAAAAAAGGAGGAGATAATCATATGGGAAGTTTATTTTCAGCTAAAAACAAAGAAGTATTTTCTACTCCGTTGGGCTTGAACAACCCGGTTACCGTTCAGGTATTGGGTATCTGTTCTGCATTGGCCGTAACTTCTAAGTTGGAGCCGGCTATTGTAATGGGTCTTTCAGTAACAATCATTACAGCATTTTCCAATGTAGTAATTTCATTGATCCGTAAAACTATTCCTAACCGTATTCGTATCATCGTACAGTTGGTAGTAGTAGCTGCATTGGTAACAATTGTAAGTGAACTGTTGAAAGCATTTGCGTATGATGTAAGCGTACAGTTGTCTGTATACGTAGGTTTGATTATTACAAACTGTATCCTGATGGGACGTCTGGAAGCTTTTGCAATGTCAAATGGTCCGTGGGAATCTTGTCTGGACGGTATCGGAAACGGTTTGGGATATGCCAAGATTCTGGTTATGGTAGCATTCATCCGTGAACTGCTTGGTTCAGGAACTCTGCTTGGTTTCAATATTTTGAATTACGATGCAATTAAGAGTGCCGGTTATGTAAACAATGGTTTGATGTTGATGCCTCCTATGGCATTGATTATCGTTGCTTGTATTATTTGGTACCAGCGTGCAAAACACAAAGAATTGCAGGAAAAAGAATAATAAAATAAGGAAATAATTATGGAACACTTTATAAGTTTATTCGTCCGCTCTATCTTTGTGGACAATATGATTTTCGCGTTCTTTTTGGGTATGTGTTCATACCTTGCTGTATCGAAGAATGTGAAGACTGCTCTTGGTTTGGGTATTGCCGTTACATTCGTATTGGTAGTAACATTGCCGGTAAACTATTTGCTCCAGACAAAAGTACTTGCAGCAGATGGTATTCTGGGTATCGACTTGAGCTTCTTGAGCTTTATTCTTTTCATTGCCGTAATTGCGGCTATCGTACAGTTGGTTGAAATGATTGTAGAACGTTTCAGTCCTTCTCTGTATGCATCATTGGGTATTTTCCTTCCTTTGATTGCTGTAAACTGTGCCATCATGGGTGCTTCTTTGTTTATGCAGCAGCGTATTGGCTTGGGAGCTTCCGATCCGAAGTTTATCGGTGGTATCGGTGATGCTATTTCTTATGCATTGGGATCTGGTATCGGTTGGTTGCTGGCTATTGTAGGTTTGGCTGCTATCCGTGAAAAGATGACTTACTCTGATGTTCCTGCTCCGTTGAAAGGATTGGGTATCACATTTATCACTGTAGGTCTGATGGCAATGGCATTTATGTGTTTCTCTGGTTTGAACATCTAATAAAGAAAGGAATAAAACAATGGATATGAATTTTATTTTAGCAAGCATTGGAGTATTCCTTGTGACTATTCTTGTGCTGGTCGTTATCCTCTTGGTTGCCAAGAATTTCTTGGTTGCATCGGGTAAGGTGAAATTGACTATCAATGGTGAGAACCAGCTGGAAGTAGAATCTGGTTCTACTCTGTTGAACACATTGGCTGTAAACAATGTATTCTTGCCTTCTGCTTGTGGTGGTAAGGGTTCTTGCGGACAGTGTAAATGTCAGGTTGTAGAAGGTGGTGGTGAAATTCTTCCTTCAGAAGTAAGCCACTTCAGCCGTAAACAGCAGAAAGACCACTGGCGTCTGGGATGTCAGGTAAAAGTAAAAGGTGATATGGCTATCAAGGTGCCAGAATCTGTAATGGGTGTAAAAGAGTACGAATGTACTGTTATCTCAAACAAGAACGTGGCTACTTTTATCAAAGAGTTCAAAGTGCAGTTGCCTAAAGGTGCTCACATGGACTTTATCCCGGGTTCTTATGCTCAGATTAAGATTCCTAAATTTGAAATGGATTACAACAAGGACATTGATAAGAGCCTTATCGGTGACGAATATTTGCCTGCTTGGGAAAAATTCGGTTTGTTTGGCTTGAAATGTAAGAACCCGGAAGAAACTATCCGTGCTTACTCTATGGCCAACTATCCTGCAGAAGGTGACGTGTTCATGTTGACAGTACGTATCGCTACTCCTCCGTTCAAACCAGACCGTAGCGGATTTATGGATGTAAATCCGGGTATCGCTTCTTCTTACATCTTTACTCTGAAACCGGGTGACAAGGTGTTGATGAGTGGTCCTTACGGAGACTTCCACCCAATCTTCGATTCTAAGAAAGAAATGATTTGGGTCGGTGGTGGTGCCGGTATGGCTCCGCTTCGTGCACAGATTATGCATATGACTCGTACATTGCATACTACAGACCGCGAATTGCACTACTTCTACGGTGCTCGTGCATTGAACGAAGTATTCTATCTGGAAGACTTCCTTGCTTTGGAAAAAGACTTCCCGAACTTCCACTTCCACTTGGCTCTGGACCGTCCGGACCCTGTAGCAGATGCAGCTGGTGTAAAATACACTGCCGGATTCGTTCATCAGGTAATGTTGAATACTTACTTGAAAGATCACGAAGCTCCAGAAGACATCGAATACTACATGTGTGGTCCTGGTCCGATGTCAAAAGCTGTGGTTAGCATGTTGGATAGCTTGGGCGTTGAAGAATCTTCTATCATGTACGATAACTTTGGTGGATAATTTTTCACTCAATCGAGATAAAGAAAAGAGAGCGTTTCAGATTCTGAAACGCTCTCTTTCTTTTTTTTATATCGGACTAAGTGACTGCGATTACTCTGGTTTGAATTACCAGCAAGGAATGGTACTTTTTATTATTGCTGTCCGCTAAAAGTCAGTAAGCGATGAAATATCCATCCGCAGTGCTGTT